>Ga0209671_1000319_pt1 | contig 29252 bp, 14 predicted proteins | sample WorMetHERISLAND2_2_FD_187401 | JGI IMG/M metagenome (GOLD analysis project Ga0209671, IMG submission 187401) | Marine gutless worms symbiont microbial communities from Max Planck institute for Marine Microbiology, Germany - Olavius geniculatus... | ecosystem: Host-associated > Annelida >...
TAACAAAGGATGATCGCTGTTTGATCATGGGCTTACGAGCTGAGAACTGTTTTGCTAGGTAATGTGGTCACACAATAAAGGTGCGGTGGGTGGAAGAACTTCACGTTTACGCGCCATAAATTTCTGCTTGTAACAGTGAAAGAACGGTTAAAATCGGTGCTGAGTTACCGAAGTTATCCCAAAATAAAACTGGGTATCCGTTTTTTTGGAACACCCTGTACAGTTACCTTCTCAGCAGCCGAGCATCACCGTCCTCTGGCCAGTACCAAATCATACTGCTTGGTGAAAAAAACACATGCATGCAAACAACTTGCCCAGGGTCGTTACCTGGCCTTGGACTGGCCAGAAGTCAAACCAGCGACCTTGCGATCACTTCTCTCACCAGTTTGATACGCTACCGTTAGACTACCAAGCCGCACTTAAAAAATATATAAGCGTGCGCATTACTCGAGTGGAAGTATTTGTGACGCTTGTCGTTGTCGACGAGGCAAGTGGTCGCTGTGTTCTGAAGCATTGCGACTAAACGTCGTTGTGTGTCCAACCACATCCTCACGTCTTCCAGCTCCGACGCTGTAGCTCCGACTGCGCTACTAAAGCCTCGGAACAAACTACATCCCAAACAACCTAATAAATAGATTTATGATGACAATTAAAATGCGCCCTTACGCCCAAACGAGTTCGTTAGTCACCTGCCAAAAGCCCCTAAAACATGCCACCACTCGTCTTGGTCCAAAATAGGCTAGTAAAACAGTATTTAGTTGATGGAGTGGTCTGTGATGTGTCAGATCAACGTTGTTGCCCCAGAATTGTCCATCTTTTTTTGGCGAACTCCTATCAGAGCGTAGCCGTACTGATGACTTGTCGCCAAATGTCCCTATCCTTGGCCTTCCTCCAGGCAATGTAAACTCTAAAGTTCTGGGGGTGGACGTCTTCATCAACTGTTCTGAACCAAGTCGTTCTTGCAACAACCCAAAGTTGTCTATGGGTTGGGTTAACCCATGGTTTAGGTTGAATTGGGTTGGGTTGGGTTATGGATCTAAAATGGCAGGTTCTCAAAAAAATACAGATGTGGTGTACATAACTACATATGTATGTAACTTATTCGTTAAGGATTACGTGTAGGGTTTATATGATGACTGTACTGCTATTGGTGATGAGCTGGTGATTACGATTGTGATGATGCTACAGGTCTATGGTGATGATGTGCATTAGCTTATCTTTTTACGCCTGGCTAATTGCTGTTCGTTGTATGGGGGTTAATTTTGGGTTTGGGTATAGGTTTGATTGGGTCGTAGGTCCATAAATTCACCTGGCAGTAAGTTGAGTTGGGTTGCGTCAGTTATTTGGTGGGTTGGGTTAAGTCTGGGTCGATAAAATGGACAAACGGACAACTTTGAGTTGCCTTACCTTGATGTGTGTGTCACTAACCACCAAGGTCATCTCAACTTTTCGTTCTTCTGCGGTAAATAAATCGAGTACCGGCCGTCTCTCTTTGAGATTTGGACAGGGCATGTTTAAGTAGCAAATAACACTGCGTGATCCCACATGGCAGGTGACACTCTCCGTAACTTAAAAATGAGTAATTTTGTGAAGAACTGCATAGACCGACATCTTGTAAGGCTTCAACTAACTCTTAAATGCTTTGTCCCGTGTTGGCATCATCCAGGCTATGTTTAAAAACACGGAAACGCCGTCTCGAGACCCGGTAATTCCGCACTGCGCCGTTTCGTTCTAATAATTTTGTGACAAAAAACTTTTAAAACTAAAATTAATTTCATCTGTCATCTAGTGTTACTGCTAATGCATTGCTTTAGAAATCATTTCACTTAGCCTATAATTAGTATAGTTCTTACGTTCAATATTACACTATTTCTCAAATTATTGAAGAACATTCTAACCAGGCGTTGAGTTGCGGGAAATAGCGGCTGGCCGGTTGCAGCAAGTAGGAGGGAGGCAAACGCTGTTCATCGAGGACGTACCATTGATCCAGCAGCTTGACGTCTGTACACCACACAAACAAATAGATCAGTCAATGCGCGCAATTACTAGACAAAATCGCTTCTTGCAGCGATTACATTTCTCCGTAGCGCGGTCTGTCTCTCTGTCGGACTTGTACACCGTACTTAAACTGTTCGACGGATTTCAATGTCGTTTGGCAGGCACACTATTTACACGGTGTTTCATAAAAGGACCCCTTTTTGTTTTTTTCATAATTCACTCAAGTGATGATCAATTTACACAAAATTTGTATCATTTGTAGCTAAAGGAATAATAACTTAAAATATTGCAACAAAATACGGTAGTTGATTAAATATTCTTTGCTAGTTGTGACGTAATGCTGACGTCATAATGTGTCATGAGTACAAGCTTGCTTGTCTCAACTGGTGCTGTCAGTTGCTACCCTGCTTCGATGGTGAGCTTAATCTGGTTCGCTAATGAAAAATGTTTATCGTGTCACCACTAAGCAACATAAGGACATAAAATCAGGCATCTTGCGATCCAAAAACGCAACCATTTTGCAAGCTCGGTGTGCTAGTGCACTGTTTTGTTCGAACATGTGAAAGTCCAACCATCATCACTGACACGTAAATGCGATCGCTTTGCACGTTTTTGTGGCTGCAACTGTAAAACTTCAAAAAATTTGTTATCACTAAATCAGATTTTTTTATCATCGAAGCACGGTAGCAACTGACAGCACCAGTAGAGACTATTAAGCTTGTACCCGTAACACATTATGATGTCAGCATTACATCACGACTAGCAAAAAATATTTAATCAACTGCCACACTTTGTTGTAATATTTTGAATTACTATTTATTCGGCTACAACTGTTATGAATTTTGTGTAAATTGATCGTCATTTGAGTGAACTATGAAAAAAAAACAAAAAGGGATCCTATTTATGAAACACCGCGTATAGCCTTCCAGGAAAGGAAGAGATATGCCAAAACATGCAATTGCAATCACAAATTGTTTCTACCACACGACGAGTACGAAGAGAGCGATTCTGCCTCTGACATAATCACTGTGTTACGCAACTCACAAACGTAACAGACACCACTTGTATCCTTGCGTTTTAGCCGTTTTGCCGCTTGCGTCGGTTGCGTCAAAAAGTACGCAAAATCGTTCACTGGCGTAGACAAAGGTTCCAGCCCCTCCCATTTAAATCTCCTAGACAAGACATAAGCATACGTTTAAACTGCAGTAATTTTGCCAATTGATCAGTTTATTTAAAAAATAATTAAAATTTTTGCCACAAAATGTCATATATTAAAGCTAAAATGCACCAAATCTGATTTTGTCTGGGGCTTCACTGGATTTTAAAAGGTCCTAAGTACTTATTTCTGACAAGAGAAACAAAGAGAAAAAAGAAAAACAAAAAAGAGAGAAAAAAAGAAAAAGACAGAGAACTGTGAGAGAAAAGGAAACGGATGGGAAAGAGAAACGAGCCCCCTCCCGCCCCCTCAATTGACTTTTATGGCAAAGCCACTGAGGGCGTTGCATATCGTGCGTTGCATTCAATGGAAAACACAGGTGTAACTGACCTTCGTCGTTACGGGTCATCTCGTTGCGTAGCTGTTGAAATTCGTCGCGCTCGATGGCGGTTGGAACTGGCACTGTTCCATAGTCATCGCCGAGAAAACACTGTATACGCACAATATTCACCAGTTCGTAATATTATTACTGATTCTTCTCAGATCAACGACGCAAATGCACATATCAGTCAGTCAAAAGCAAAACGTTCCGTGTGTTAGCAGCAGTAAACATGCATGATTATGTTGTGATCAAGTTTTACAAGACAAAGCCAGAAGTGCCAAAAACATAGTAAAGAGTACGAAAAGAGTGCCCAGGCTTTTAACACGAAAGCGGAAAACCTTCTTTAATCACGTAGCAATTGTATGATAGAAATTTAATAATAAATTACATGTAGAGGTAATTCTTGTCAGCAAATTTCGTTTCCGCTCCATTTCCTCACTCTGACATCATCGTAATTAGCAGCAGCGGCAGCAGCAGCAGCTACGTGTTACTATACAAAAGCCAGGTGTCGGAAGTTCCTGACCAGAAAGAAAGGGCCGCAGGACAGACGTTGGCAGTCAGTAATCATGTCGAGATGGCGCTTGTGGGCGTGACCGTCTAGGTGATGCTCTGCTGTAGACAGGACGCAGATATGTTGAACGTCAACCAGTAGAACATCGAGCTTCAGCGACTGAACACGAGCTCGCAGCCGAGGCAGAACGTCATCCCACAACAGACGGCGTTCGCTCTCAAACCCTGCACCGTCCACACCTGTATACTGCTTATACCTGCATTAGAAACTTCACCTCGTCACGAATGACTATGACGCGACTGTAACCGTACGTACTGCCTGGCAAAAGTACAAATTCAAAGGGTAAAATGATCAAAAGTCGACCTTGGTCTACGTCTCAATAAATTACCTACAATTACCTCAATTATTTTTTCAAAGTAATAGAAACCGATGGACACGGCCTTTCTTTCGGGATTTGATAGGCATAATCAGCTCATGCAGGCATACGCTGTGTATAACGTCAATGAGAAACAATCATCTCTTTAGGCGCGAAAATAAAAAAAACCATAACGCTCTGTCAGAAAAAAACGCTCATTACACATTATTGAGAACCAAAGTTCACCTTTCACAATGCAGCAAAAATTTGGACAGTAGATTTACAGGTTGTAGACTGTGTGCCTGTTTACTTTGCTTTTTGCAGATATTTTCTGAGCTTTACTGCGAAGGAATAACGTCCATTAAGTATTTAGCTATATGCACGCATAATTTATGGCTGGTTGCCTATAGGGTCTATCTGTATGAATTGGATATAGCGTGTACATATTTTTTGTTGCGATTTAATTACCACTGCTACTAATATGATCGTCGTGGTCGTTTAGAGCGTTAACAAGCGTTATATGCTGTAAAGTATAATAATCCGATAGGATGATAAGTTCGAATACCGACCACTGTCATAGCTGACGTAAATCTTGATTGTGTTGGCTGATCGCGCCAGAACAGAAGCTGGTCCTGCTATAGGACCGTTGTCTGTCGCATCGTCTGTCAGCAGCTTCACGTCAGGGATCGTGATCTCTGGATGCGGCAGGTTCTTCGGCGTCGCAATTGACGACTGAGTCAGCAAGCTGTTGATCTTCTTTAACATCTCGCCAACCGGCAAGTCACGTGGTATTTCCTGACGACGAGAAACCACGCCTGCAGGTCCAGATCGTCGACTACTTGCGACAAACGAACCGTAGGTCTACCTGCAACGCGTGCGACGGTATTAGCACTTCACATTCCCAAGACCTTTCGCACCTTACACCTAATAATGTGCCGCTGATTTAACGGTCGAAAGCCAAAGATGAATTAGTACAATATAGATTAGTGCACGAACGGCGTGATCACGGAAAATTGTGTTCAGTGAAGTAAGGGGTAGTCATTAGCGATTTCGTGTTTCACGTTCCATCCTCCTATGCGGGGCAGGGCAGCCAGTGCTGCCCCGAAGACTTAGCTGTTTCGTGGACCCATCACTCTGTCGGCCACCCGAGAAAGTTTTCCAAGTTATCAGCGGCACGAAAGGTCTTAAAATTTACAATAAAATAGTACACAATTCGTAACGAACCGGCAAAACTCTTAATGAAGCGTCGTTCAATGACGACGCATTATCGGGTCGACTGCGTCGCGTGCGCTGACTTGCGTCGTCCTATACCCGAGCAAGCTTCGGTGGATCTGATGTCATAGCCGTACTACAGCGACGGGTTGTCAGAAGACGCTGGTAGCGGCGGTGCCGGCTGGGCATCACGTGACACGGCGGCATGCGGCGCCAAGCCCGCCTCGCGCCACACCATCGATCGAATGAACCATGCGACGCGTCATCCGCCCCCGGCGTCAGAGCACAGAGTCATGAGCAGAGTTGGAAAAACTTAGGTTTAAAAAAATTTCTTAGGTTTTAGGATTTTTAAAAGTTTTTAGGGTATATTAGATTTTTAGGCTGTTGGGTTTTTCTATTTTAGTGTCCAATGAACGCCTTACATCTTACGATCCACCACGATGTTTATTGGTGAACAAAAATTATTTAATAACTCAAAAATCATGATAAATATATGAAAAAAATTTATGATACGTAATAATTTTTACATCAAACAAAACAAAAATCTAAAAACCTAGAAATTGAACTTTTAAGATATTTTATGACTTTTTAAAAACCTAAAAATTTTACGTTTTTCGGATCAATTTTCCATCGCTGATCATGAGCAGTGATGCGCTGCTAATTAGAGAGTAATGTGCATGGAAATGGGAAACTTCAGGATTTCGTGGGTGCAATGGGATTTCCACGAAAATAGGAATATGATCAGTCATGTGATGTGAATGAAATGGGAATGAAAGTAAGATGCATAAAATAGGAATTAAGACGTTAAAATGGAAGAAAATCGCTGCATAAGGATAGAAACAAAGTCATCGAAGTGGGAAAGATTTGGTATAGGATAAATATCTGTTCCTGCACATCTCTGTTGCTGATGTGTATTTGACTTGTCCTTGTCGTGCACAAGTGCATTAAGATAAATATAGGCCGGCTTTTCTTACCTAACTCCTACAGTCATGCACGTTTTTTTGACATGAATAGCTTTATTTCTGTCGTCCGTCATCCGCAAAAAATCCATGAGCTTAAATGAGACATTATGTCACACTTTTGGGCTGCTTTGTGTCTTGTTGTTTGTACAGCTTTTTAAATATCGTATTCAACTGATTGTTTGCTATCCCGTTTAGATTGTTCACTAGTTTCTTTTTTGGGTACCTTGACTTCTAACACCATCTAAATGGCAGCGGAGTGGCAGAGTGCTTTATTGTTTAATAATGACTATCTTAATGGTCCACTGCGACACTCATCAGGACATCTGCATTAAAGTATGGGCCTAAAAATTAAGGATTTCACTACATTTTAAAATATGTCGCTTCACTACCTTGTCAAATATTAAGGTCAGAAATGTCAAAAATGAGCTTATCAGCGACCATACTTAAGCCTATGTCTATGCATTCAAGTGCTCAGACCACAATGAAAATGCATAACAGAATCATTTTATTTAAAGTTTTCAGAGAAGTTATCGTCATTGCTGAAATTGCAGAAAGCCTTTTATATTTGGGATTCGCCCTAGCCGCCGCTGGGAAACTTACAGTGTAGCGCTACGCCAGGATCTCTAATTGGTGAGAAAAAGAAGGGGCAAAGTGGGGAACAACTGCTTCCCAACTACCCTTTCCCTCATCGGCTTTTCGGACCTCAGTATTCGGCACTTCGGGTCTCCTTAGCGATTCAACAATTTCTATTTCGATAACTTAGCCTATGATTAAGGTTGTACAAAACAGTGATAGGTGATCCGCCACTATACTGGATTGTGTCCTTATGTAATCATTAGTAGTCTACGAAAAGACGCAGAATCGGCTGCTGTACGCGTTTGGCAAGTCGTTGCAAAAAACATTGCGTCAAAACGCCTACTCCATTTACATCGACTTGTTGTACATTTGTTGACCAACACGCTGCACAGCAACAAATCTAAGTAATGGAGTTAATTTAGATATTAACGAAGCGCGTGCCATCTTCTGCTTGCATAGGGCCTATAGCGTTGGTCTACAGACTCGGTCCGTCTACACCTACAGGTAGCCAGACTCACCGAAGTAATACAGGTAACAGCGGCCGGCTACAGCGGCTGAGATAAACCGGTCGTTCGCGTGACAACGCTGCTCGCACGTACGTGGACGTTCGTCGCGTCGTGTGCGACGTACGGCACACGCGTCGTCCGTAATGGAATCGCACGCGTGGCGCCACTAATGCACTGCAGACACAGGCATTATAGCCTAGCCATAGAGCAGCTACACGCGGCAACGTATAGCCACACCGGAACCGCAGCCGTCGTGCTGTATCACCCACCCGATGCTCTCGTCAGTGGTTCATTAGCTAGCTATAGAATGGCATCAGTGGGAGACCGCCGGGAAAAGAAACGTAGGCCTAGTTCCCTATTGTTGACACGTACTCCGGCAAAGAAAGTCTGCGCTTTTTCCTTTAGCAGCAAAAAAACAATCACAGGCAATAAGGTAACATTTTGCTTACTGTGCTCGTCCACTTCAGTCACTCGTGATTCACGGCAGAACACATAGGCCGAAGCCCCTAACCAGACTTAGAAGGTTGCTTGTGTCACAGAGCGACGACGCTCTGTATTCTCGTACTCGTACATCACTGGTGATGACAGACTCATCAAACATCGTGGCGCAAGTCGTACTGATTTTTATCCCAGCTGTGTTGCAATTGCCAGGAAGGTTTCCAGAAGAGTTAATGCAATATACCGTGCCAGGAGTGTTATCACGGCACAGAGTACAAGTAGGCCTACTCGTACTCGTAAGCAATCCTCAAGGCTAGGCCACAACATTCACAGGCAAACCAAGGTCAATGACTAGGTTAATGCATTGTATATACACGGTCATCCTGAATATTTTAACTATATTTTCATATTTTTAACTCCTTCGACTTTTAAAATGTTCTAGCAGGTAAGAGCAAATGCCCGTCTGCAGGTGACCGTGTTTTAATGATTGGTGTGTGTTGATTACAGAAAAATGTTTTAATTGAATACGTTACATTGATGAAAATTTGACTTAGAGCCAATTAAATACAGTGAATGTATCATTGTACAGCACTATAATAATACGATATTATTGCGTATTCGACGATGATGAATCGTTTTGCCTGCGCCCACTTATTTCTTTGTTGGTTTCGTCATTTAAGTCTCATCTATGCATGCATCTATGCAACCTGTTGTCATGGTTACATAGTAAACAAGTTGCTGCAGGTGCTAGATTCTACGTTAGATGTGTGTAAGCGTGCAGTGATAATTAATAGTCATTTATATTGGCTGAGAAAGAGCCAGAAAATGTACCGGAAACAATCAAGTGTAATTTAAGCTAGTTAACAGCAGGAAATTAGCTGGCAGCTGCAGTCTGTAAGCAAAGGTGTTTGTCATTGCAACGCTTGAGCCAAACGTCTGCTTATAGGCCGAGCTATGCAGTATCTAGTGTCTTTATCCGCCAGCGCCACTATTCACTACTCATTTCAAAGGTTTATATTCATTTTGGACCAATGGTTGGTAGAATGAGTGGATCTGGAGCTCTGATAAAAAGCGGATTGGCAGATGTTCTCGTTCAGATCTGCAGACGTTACGTCAAGGTCAGGGTTGGGGTTAAAGATAAGGTTAAGATAAGGGTTAGGATTGAAGTTAAGAAGACGGTTCTGGTTAGGTAGGGGATGATTAAACTTATAAGTTACAGCCTTACTGCAGCATTACTCATGACACCCGCAGATCTGCACATTTGCAGTTCGCTTTTGCAGGTCAATTACATCCTGGAATAATTCAATATTGTGATTTTTGTAGTGTTATTATTTATTAGTCTACGTATTGGTTTCATTTGTTTTGTAACAGAGCACTAAAGCAGTATAGAGATTTGCGCACCATGAGGCTACTACATGTTTCTGAGGACAATGATTGCAACCACTCGTTGTATTCTGCAACCAATGGCACTAATCACAACGTGCCAGATCAGCAGACATTTACTCCGCAGTTGCTGCCGTCAGTGGAAAGTCTGGATGATGACCAACAAGATGCAGATTATTTAAGTTTGGCAACGGGGCACGCAACAGGAAATCACAATGTGACAACCAATATTATCACATCTGCACCAACTAGTCTGATCGATCAAGTTATTGCCAGTCCTGAGCAGACATATGAACATTTGCTAGCATCTTTCACATATCTTACTGCTGGTCTGTACAACTTGCTCATTTCTTGCTAGCTAAATATCTCTTAGAAAAGAGTGTTTTGTACACAGTAAATGTCTATTGTTTTGGGTTGGGCATCTGAGTTGAGCTAGTGGCCAGGATGTTGTGGTTGTGGATGATTTATTTCTTAGTGAAGCTGAAGTTTTGTGTGGCTAAAGTGGGTTAACTGCATGATAAGGTAGATGGATAAAAATAGATCATTATCACTTGGTGCAAAACTTATTTTGATTTGTAGTGACATTATAGAATCACTTATCTGTACTATTAACATAATGCTTTCTGACTAGCATGATATCAACTGTTGACCAATATAACGTGATATGGCCAACATTGAAACAGCTTCACATCATCTCAGTCTGTATGGGCTTTCTACAGTTGTTGTTTATGGTGTCACTGAGTCTTAGTGCATCATTCTGTTGTTGCAGCTGATCTGCTTCAAGCACATACAATGCAAAGCAATTCCGTTGCCTGCCAATCAGTCAGTGAATCTGTGTTGCCACAGATGTCTTCTTTTTCTGTATGCGGTCAACAGGAACCAGCAAGCATGAGTTTGACCTTTACCAATGTTGACGAAGAAGACACAATTGAAGAATTGGTACTTTAGCATCCGATGTTCTCTCACTTAAAATATTTTATGTAGTTCTACAATATTCTGATAGTGTTGGAAGTCTGCTAATGTTGTGAACTCTATTTTTTGCATGTAGAAAATGTTGTTTTTTTCTATTTTTTTTTATTTTCTGTGCGGCCATCTTGATAGGCTTCTTGCATATCTGTCCGTTTATCCATCTATTTTTTGGTTTATTTTGTATGAAGCTAACTCAAAAATATTTTTTTGTGATTTTGTTAGTTACTAATGATAAAAAAATCTGTACATGCTTAATTAGTTTTAGTGCTATTTAGCAGTGTTAACACATAATAGAAAACGTATAAATGAAGAAAATGAAAAACTCCAAGAAAAATTGTTTTATAATAAAATTGTTTTATCATAAAGGACTAAGATCTAAGGTATTTTTAGCCCATTTTTCAAGGATTTGTTTGTTTATTTGTTTTAGTGCATTTTGATCTGGCACATCTATGGGGTGTCAGTCAGGCTAGCATTTGCATGCAGTTTCTGCAGACGGCCTGCTCTGTCTTTGTACAAAGCTTTGTTCTCCTCTCAGTGATTGATGAAACACTAAATACTGTGCTTTTTAGACAATGTGTGCTTTCTCTCGAAGTAACTTGATACTAAACCGATATAACAGACCCACTATTATGCTGTCATCAATGGTAGGTGAGGCCTGACATGTGCAACTTACTTGCACAGCTGTAATCTACAAACAAAAACGTGTCAGTTTACTTGTCATTTAATTTACGTGCATTTTTCTGGTTACAGCCATAGTAACAGTGTGCTGTGTTATGGTCACCATGTTGAACTAACTTTATCAACACAGACCAAAACTGCACGAAAATGCATACTGTAAATAACGTGAGATATGTTTTCCTCACGCTTAACGTAATCTTTAACTACTTGAAAAGTGACCGTCACATCTAAAGGTCACGAGACTTTAATGTAATGCAGTCTTAAAATTGCATGGACAGCTATTTTTACCTATACATTTTATTGCTCGGTATGTAGTAATTGTTTTGTATTATTTTGGTAACATGTAGGTGTTGAAAGAAGTTTCACAGAGTGAATGGTACCCATTTGGCTTTGGCAGACGACTCCAGGTTTGTCTTCAAAGTCGGTAGAGATGAGTCAAAAATACCGGGTGGCGCTAAAAATACATCCCAAACTTTGCATAACTATAACGGCGCGTATACTTCACGGAGATAAATTTTCTTCTGCAAACTTGTAGACCAATATGTACTCTTACTTGCTTATAAATTTCACTGACCTCACTTATGACACCACTGAGTGTCGTTTAATGACTTAAGGGGAGTTGAAAAAATCCAATTATGTAAGGACAGCATTTCATCACACCGCATCAAAGCGACTCAAAAATTTTCTTTCAACACAACACGCCCAGTTTCGTCATCTCACAGAAATAAGCATCGCATTCAACAGATTTGAATCCACTGCATTACACATTTTGGCATAATTGCAATAACTTGTCTGCGAAGAAAGACGTGAACCATTTGCGAACTCAAAGATCCACAGAATGTTATCTCAGTCAAATGGCATGATGTCGCCATCAGACAGCCAGAATCAAAAAAAGCCATATAGAAATGAGAAACATGTCTAGCAGTAAGCTTAGTGGCAAAAGAGAATGGAGGACCTATTCAGCACTTTTTCTGCTGATCAGTTACTGATGATTCGGCTTACTGTGACGTTTTGGCATAGCCTGCGTACGAGCGGCAACGCAAATGACGAACCGCTTGCAAAAATTGCTTTATGGCATGTGACACTATTTTGTTTGTATCACGGCTAATACAGAAGTGTTTTAGGCGATAATTTCTATACATATTTGCTGATGTTTGCTCATTACACAAATGCTTTTGAGCTGATTTATTTCGACCATTCGGCTGAATAATGCATGCAAATGTTCAGGACATTTTTTGCGCCACCTGGTACTATGCACAGAGTGGTTTTAAATAAAATACCTCAGCAGACGATATGCACTTTCGCTGCAACCAGTTGCCTGATTAAAAAAATTGAAGCTACGTAATCCTGGCACTCCTCCAAGTCAAACAGTATGCAGTGCTTTATTTTGAGCCACCATATATATTATATTATAATATTTATTATTATTTGTTATATATTATTTGATTTTCTATTGATCTCAAAATAATTGACCTTTAGTGGTTATTTTGTGTCAAATTTTGATTTTGTGCTGCTATATTTGAGTTCTGAAACGTGTTAACACAGTTAGTGATAAATGCAATAGTGTACATTTATTCTTAAAATATATTCCATCGTCTCAACAGCACAGCTTTTTCTAGTTTTTTATGCATAATATTATTACTTTCGATTTTGCACTTTTCGTTCATGGGACAGGTGGATAATTTTCTGACAACTGATAAAGAAGCATACAACACAATGTCAGAAAGTGATGTCGATTATGATGATGTCGGAACTCTACCACAGTACAGTGTTTTTGATGCAAGCTTTCTTTCAGAAGGTGATTTTAGTTATACTTTTTGTTTGCTGTTACGTCTGAAATTATCTAGTGAGAGAAGTTATTGATATTATGTAAAATACTGGCTGAAGCAAACAACCATAAGTGGGAATGTGGTGAAACTTTCTGCTTATTTTTTTCAAGTACCGTGGTTACTAGTTGATATGCTAATGTACAAATATTTTGAATTCTACTTCATGCTTTAGCCGCTGCACGTACAAACGCATAAAGTCTTAAGGCGCACAGAGAGCGACGTAACTGAACTGAACTGACACGGTTAAGTTTTTGACGAATTGACCAATGAGCAAACAGAGCGAGCCCACTGGTTAACGCGTACGTGAGCGTAGTCACGTAGCCGCCGACGCCGTTGGACGGTGCCTACCATGATGAATTGCTGCTTGTTCATTGGTCAGTTCGTCGTGTCAGTTCATTTCAGTTACGTCGCTTTGTGCACGCCTTTTGTTGAACGCTGCGTTGTCAATAGGCTGCACATGGCTGCACAGGTCGGAGCCGTGATATTGTAGGAACGTTTGCTGAGCGTCATGCGATGCATTCTTATGATGATGCCGACTCTCGGCGTGACTGCCGTTCACTGAGTTCGGTGCGTAGTCCGGGTTTTTTCAGTTCTTCCACTTAAGCTATTGAACGCTCAGTGCTACGAAAGTTGTACAAATAAATCTTAGAACGCCGGAAGTTCATTATACTCATTGTCTTTTTTTGACAGCACCTGACTTAGCGTTTGTCTCAGTTAAAGAACTTGCTATACTTCAGGCCTGATCGAATTTACTATATGTTTCTGCCGTTAGCGGCACGTATCTCGCTAAGGGCTGCAGAAATTAGGATCAGTATCTGAGTTTGTGGCTGGAAGTAATTAGTTTTCTGCTCGTTATCAAGTCAAACACTAGTTTTCTGCAGTGACCATGACTATGTGGCCAGTGGCGTATTTAGGATTTGGCAAAGGGGGAAGGACGAGCTTATAACGGGGGTCTTGGGGCAGAGCCCCTGGTCGGGAGGTCAGGGGAGCAAAGCCCCCTGAAGCTGAAACACTTTTTGCTTTTGAACGTTCAATGGAAGCCGCAAATTCGCCCATTTTTCTGAAATTTGGAAACGTAGAAAATCACAGATATTTACGTTGTTTTAGCCAAAAATAGAGTTTAGCAAGCTGCAAAACGTCGTCGCAGATTAATGTGAGTTATAAAAAGGTAATAAACTTCACAACAGACACAGTAGGCCTACAGTACAATAATAAGTGGGCCGTGTCAAACCCGTTCTGTCGTCGTCCGAATGCTTGATTCGTTGACCGTCACCGATGTCGTCTCTCGCAAGCGATGCGCCGTGCGGGCGGGCGTGTCCAAACTGTCTCTCTCCAGTGAAATAGAGCATTTTGTCGTTTAATGACATTATGATATCATGACTGGCATACGGAGCTTGGTTCCTTGGATTCTCATACTCATGAGTTCTGATAACGTCGCACATAGGATCTATGATCTCTGGCACTTTGCGATGCCGCTGCAGCTTGTGTTATCTGAGAATAGGGCGTCTCACAATCGCTAGGGCAAAGAAACGCATCTTAAGACCGCTGTCATAGTCACGTTACATGCAATAATAGGCATATCTCATTTGGATACACTTATATCTTATTTGCTGTAGTTTATGCAAGTTGTGGGCGGGTTCATCTCGGGTTGAACTCAGATCTGACATTTTAAAATATTAATTAACCACCGCCCATGACGAGCGCCTGCCAGCCGCCGACTGCCTTGATGTTGGTTTCATATATAGTGCCGTGTCACTCACCCATGGACACTAAACCCGGCCGCCGCGATATATTATAGGCCTATACGGCTTGCAGCTGGTTTTCAAAAGCGTTCGGCGACGCCGGCGTCATATCAGATACAATCTCACATAGCGGTTTTAATCGCATATTGTATCGATATGAAAAAAGATCATCAAACATTGTTGAATTTTGCAATTCTTGCTGGAAAAATAGCAAAAAAACGCACCTTTTTACCTGCTTACCTGTGTCGGGTGACGGAGCTAGCACTGTGTGATCCCATATGGCAGGTGATGCTCCGTAGCTTTGCGATGGACTTTTTATAACAGTTAACCTTCAGTGGTAATCATACTAACTGTAACTGTATAAGGTCATCGATGTTGTTTGTTTAGAGTGACGTCGTTCAAACGGAGATTTCGTCGGACGTCGTAGAACCATTTTTCTTGGATCCAGATTTCGACTACGACAACGTCCAACTGTCGGCAAAGTTTACGAACCAAGATCTTGTCAGCAGTAGCAGTTAATAGCTTCACGGCAGTGACTGATTGTAGCTTATAGGGAGTCACTTTTGTAGGCCTAACGGCCGGTATATCGATCCATTTTTTTCTCATAGCAGCAAAATGTTAGGCCCTGCTCACTTACAAATGTACTTCCTTATTCGCATATAGTAATTGTAGTAAGCGCCAAGGGCTAAGAGTACGGTCTGACTTAGATTTATGATTGACATAGTGAGTGTGACTTGGCAGGAACGCGCATGACGCTTGTGAATGTAGTATAGCTTCCTGTCAAGCCCAACATTTGATTACAAAATGACGTGCATACTTGCAAGGCGTTGGCAGCATGTTAGCTGTGTGGTTCGAATTTATGATTGACGTATGCCTGTAGGCTTAATGCATTGGCAAGAAGACGGCGGTACTTTTCACGCCCATTCGAAATAGCGCAACTTCCGCGTTAGCACAACTGTTTCAAAGAGCACTAGAATCTTATCACTAGCCCAGCCAAATTAACCAGGATCAGTGTTCCAATCCTTCGGCTGAGAAGTCATATCCAGAAAAAGGCGGACGCAAGGTCAAATTTTTCTTGCTTTCTCATTTTTGCGTCAAAAATGAATCTGCTAGTTTTTATTGTTAATATTTAGACCTAGGTCGAATGAACTTGGGCGATCGGATCCCCAAAATTATTGATGGCACGATGCCCCTGGTCACGTGAGCGTTCCGCTTAATTTCATCGATCTGCTGAAACGGGTGTGTCTTTAGTTTCTTTTTCAATGTCATTAACATCACACCAGATTTTTATATATCTGATGTGCAAGTAAATTTTACAAAGAACCGACTGTGGAATTGACCACAACGTACTCTGATTCTTTCACTTTCATTTGTTGGCTCGTGACTGCTATAAGTTACCTTTATTCTCAGACAGCGTATCTGTATCCGAGTCTTTTTGTTCGCAGCTTGTTATTTTATATAACAGTCGCGAGCCACAGCGTCTACCGATTTGTCATTTTAATTATCATCAGCTTTTTAAATAACACTTGAAATGCCAGCATTAAACACTACTAATAATAATAACGAAAAAGAAAAAAAACAAATACAGTTTTTAACAAGCACAAACAAACTCAGAATAAAAATACAACATATTGGCCACACTAATTGATACAGTCGCACACGTTGACGGGAAAGAACGCACAACGTGTTAACGGCATGTCTTAATGTTGTGTTCGTCCTAATAAGCCGCAATGAGAGTTTTGCAGTTTTACCCGCCCGTCCGTCCGTCCGTCTGTCTGTCTGTCAGTGTCCGTTTGTTTTGCACAGACTCCTAACTTTAAAAAACCGAAAAGCGCACATTAGTCAAGATTTTTCTGAACGTTCCTCATAGCAGGAGTAACCGGTGTGGCGATTTTCAGTTCAACTTCAATTGGTCAAAGGTCGGGATTAGAGTTGGTTTAAGTTTGCGCAGCTCCAGGCGGATGGTAAGTAACGGTCGAGCTATTGGTATGGTTGTCGTCCGTCCGTCTGTCTGTACGTCTGTTCTGTAACGGATGTATTGTGGCTAAGCTTTTGTGGCTAAGCTTTAGGTCGTAGGGAAAAACTATTACACGAACAATTAACCATGTGTGTTAAACTAGGGCGTGCAAAATTTTAGCCATCTAGTGCAAGGGAAGCATTTTCAAATCGGGGGTTGAATGGAGGGAAGTACAAAAAATGTGCGTTTTTCAACGGAAAACTGGCCATATCTCGGAAACGGTGAGAGATACAGCCAAGGTTACTGTCAATCACTAAAGCCTAAAATTTTTGGGGCTTTCGGTTGCCGTCCGTCTCTAGAAAAAACATGCGTCTCTAAGAATTTTATTGGATCTTTAGAATTATCAGTGCAGTTGTTTTTGTATGTTTTCACAATTTTATTGAGAAATACCGTTTGCATCTAGCCTGAAAATTGCTTAAGTTGTTGTTAGTAGGCTACTATTTAGTGTGTCAGTTTGTTTTTATGAGTTATTGTGTAATATTACACGAGAACGTCATGATGTAAGAATAAATAATAAAAAAAACATTTTCCGCCGCCCCCACGTTTTAATTTTTTTTTGCCGGCTGCAATCGGAAACATGAAAAAATTACGCCTAATAAAAAGTGGCATAATTATGCCCTTTCAGAAGAAGTGATAATCATCGATCTTGGATAACCTTGTAGGTCACTGTCAACCAGTACGGTGGCTATCCTATAGCTACAGCTGGGCTTCTTGTCGTTAGCCTGATGTCAAAACATTTAAAAACTAGCACAGTTGCATAGTTCATCAGTTGGACGGAGTTACGACAGTATTAAGAAGGCGCACGGGAGCGTGACAAGCTATTGTAGGTAAGCGTCAATGGAATGCTGTTTGAGCGGACCATTAACACCGGTGTGGTGCTGCATTCCAGCTTCGACATAAGTTGCTCCTGGACCTCTTTTACGTCATCACTGACAACCGTTTCATCTGCGGCAGTACCAACACATCCAAATATACAACAATAAGCATGAATTTAGAGTGGATAGGCTTTACGTTGCCGTATTATTAACGTTTAACTGCAGTATTCTCATTAAGGCTTCCGTGTGTGGTGCTAAGACTCTCGCTATTACTTTCGCGAAAATTTCCTTTACAATAAATTTTCAGAAACTGCAACTCTAGCCAGGGTGTGTAGTTGTGTATAAGCTTAGTCCACGAACTCGTCGTTTAGTACATCTACGAACCGTAACTCGGTGAGGCGTGTAAGAAGTAAGCGCCTATCCCACTAAAAACGACACGCTCGCTGTCGCGACGCTGTCTTTCTGGCGCAACGGAGCGAAACGCGATGCATTATTGTGTTGTAAAAACTAAAAGTTTCGCAGAATCGCTGACAAATCATTGAAATTCGCCCAAATGGTTGTATCGGAGAATCGGTATAGGCCCATCGTTGTCTTAAGTATACCGGTGGGGAGAGTTCAGTAGTCCGAAGGGGCGCTAGTCCAAACAGCGTACGTGAGGGTTAGGGATAGGGATAGAGTTGTTGATAGGACTAAGGATACATTGCATACTTGGCTTTGGCGGATTTTGGCTATTGCGATTTTTAACTATGACGGCTCCTAGCTATGGCGTATCGAGTTATAGCCAAGTTTTGAACTAGTGCCTGTTCGTATTAGTAACCGTCATCATACCGGTGGCGGCTGTTTGACATGATTTTACGTCGACGTCAAGCGTGCAGGGTGGCGGTGGTTTGTGGTAGACGCATGCTGCGCACTTCTTGAAGCGGTTTGAGCGGCACGGAGAGGTGATGCTGGCGGGGGCAGGTCTTCGAGTGCAGACGCAGGCAAGCACCACCGCTGTCAGCAACACGATGACGATTGCTGCAGTGACTGTAGATAGCACGGCCAACACGATGACTGTGGGGCTACTGGTGGACCTCGTCAGTGACGATATGCTGGTGCCACGCGTGTCATTACTGGAACTGGAAGGTGTCGGGGTGACGAAGTGCACTGCGTAATATTCTGTCACATAAGTTAAACTACAGACTCAGTTTGCACCATTTTTGTAACTTTTCGCTGCAGTCATGGTGTTTTATAAAAGGCACTCTTTTTCTTTCTTTCATAATTCAGTCAAATGATGATTAATTTACACGAAATTTTTAACAGATGTAGCTAAAGAAATACTAATTCAGATTGTTTAAACAAAATATGACTGTATGTTAAATATTCTTTGCTAGTCGTGACGTAATGCTGACGTCATAATGTGCCGCGAGTACAAACTGGCTTGTTGCAACCGGTGCTGACAGACTTGCTGAATAGCTGTCCTGCATCAATGGCGAACTTTATCTGGTTCATTGATGACAAAATGTTGAAGTTTTAACATTTTAGCCACAAAAATGCCTAAAACGATCACTTTCACACTTGTGGGGATAGCTTAACTTTTACACCTTCCAGCAGGACAGTGCACCAGCACACACCGCTTGCGAGATGGTTGAGTTTTTGGATCGCCAGACGCCTGATTTTATGCCCCCATGTTGCTGGTACGATGAACATTTTTCATCAGTAAACAAGATAAAGTTCACTATCGAAGCAGGGTAGCAACTGACAAAACCAGTTCAGATAAGCCAGTTTGTACTCACGACACATTATGACGTCAGCATTACATCATGACTAGCAAGGAATATTTAACTAACGGCCACATTTTGTTAAAATATTTTGAATTAGTATTTCTTCAGCTACATCGGGTAAAATAACCTATCATGCAAATTGATCACCATTCGATTGAGTTGCAAAAAAGCGTGTCTTTTTATGAAACACCGTGTATGCGTCATAAAAGCTATGCGATCCGAGCGTGGTTCGAGTACGATATCGCACTGTCTGGAGTGATAAGATCGTACTGCGCACTCGCTTACCCATTTTAGCAGTGCGATATCTTGTACTGACAGAACACCATGTACACCGTGTCCAAAATATCCGAGCTACTTTTATTGTTGTAGAGGTGAACCCCGACTTACCCCAAATCACATCGGAAAACCATTATATTTTAGCCCGTAGAAATGCTGCGCGCTCAAATTTCTACATGCGCTAAAAAATAACCAAAGTTTTCTAAAGCATACGCGACAGGGACAAGGTCTTTCCAACATTTTTAACAAAAACAATTCAAAGCGCCAGTAATAACTTTGGGGCCATGAAATTAGGCTTAACTAACCTCACGAAACTTTTTCATCTGACGTGCCGCGAAGCAGACATAAAATTTTTGGGTACTTTTTGGTTAATCCTGCTAACAAACCAGCAGATAAAAAATAAACGCCAGTTTTTAAAAAAAATATTTTTATAACGTGCATTGAAATGCACTAAAAAACTCAACTGCATGAAATAATGCAGACAAAAATCTCCTCACAAACAGAAGCTGCGATTCGAGACAGCGACAACTCGTAAGCCAAACGTGAAACAACCGAGACGAGAGTGTTCGACCTGGGCAGTTGTTTCGACAGAAGTCATTTGGTGGGTCACAAATTTCGACACAGGGAACGCAGTAATTAATGATAGCGTCGAAATATTCGTCAGCAGCACACTCGCTTTGCTACAGCAAACAAGCGTCGATATATATAAGACTCAATGCGCGGTTGCCGATTATTAGGCACGTTTGTGACAAATACTAACGTCTGTTGTTAATAATTTTTACGCGCGATAGCAGAATGTTTTGGCGTCTTAGCCATGACCTGGGCATCTGTCCGTCCGTCTGTCCGTCACACTGCTGTATTGTGTCAAAACGGTGCAAAAATCACGAAATCTTCACTGTGGGCTGTCCCAAAGACTCTAGTTTATCGTAACAAAATTTCGTGCCAATTTCGGGTGAGGGGGGGGTCCTTTCGAACAAGGGCATCAAAAAGGGGTACCCCCTCTAAAAAGACGTTATTTTGCCGGTATTGACTCGCCTAGTGTGAAAATAGTTGCAGATAGGTATATTCATGCTGCTTATTATATCATAACAACCACTGGTAACAGGCTTCTTAGTTTTATCAACATCGATGACCTTGAACGACCTTAAACAGGCAAAATTAGGGGTTTTCGTGAATTTCGTAACTTCGGGCTGCGACACGCATTTTAAGAGTGAATTACGCCAAAATGGCTAGAGATAGACGCAAACAACCTGCGTATAAAATTTTCAGCATTAAACGCAAATTTTAGCAGTCCAAGTCGCGACTTCCTAAGTTCAAGAAGGCCTGCGCACGTGGGCGTCAAAGAGGGGTATCCTCTAAAATATGTTATTTTACTGTTTTTGGCTCGTGTAGCGTAAAAACAGTAGCGTATCCAAAAATTTGTAATAGGGGGCGGAAGGGTAGGAGTGGGGTTTGGGGAGGAAAATATGGCCCCTCCCCCCAAAAAAACAATTTTGAAATTTGTATGCAAAAGTAGTGCATTTTCGTGCAGAATTTTCGCCTGTTTTAAGCTTAAGTCTCGATCCTTGCAGTTCAAGGAAGCCTGCGCAGGCGGGCATCAAAGAGGGGTACTTCTTTAAAAAGTGGCTGTTTTACCGCTGTTAGCTCGACTAGCGTGAAAACAGTTGCAGATGGGCACATGCATGCTGCATATTATAACAAGCACTAGTGACGAGCTTCAGAATGGTGTCAACATTAATGACCTTTAATGACCTTGAACTTTAAACGATAGGGGATTTTAGTGTTTTTCGCAATTTTCGGCTGCGGCGTACATTTCAAGAGTGAATTGTACCGAAATGGCTGGAGATAAACCTGGACAACCTGCATAGGCCTATGAAATTCTTAGCATAGTACGTCCATTTTAACAATCTAAATTTCGACATTTTAAATTCAAGGCGTCTTCCGTACGGAGGCCTCAAATTTGGGTACTTTTTCAAAACGCAGTATTATTCTATTGCATGCTGCACACAATTGCCCAGGTGGCAGGACCGCTGCTATCGCGCGTCACGTCAGCTTTGCTCAAATTACTTGTCATTCTCGATCGTTATCGTTGTACTTGTTTTATTAGTTCAAGAAAATCGGGTAGTTAATTAACGACCAACTATTTAAGTCATTGTTAGACTTTTGCAATGCGCCACCGGTACTGTACGAGCGTGTAACGAAGAACACTAAATAAGCCTACATAATACTGCGAGAGGTCTATTGATGTAAGCCATGTACTTGATTATAATCATGCAAGCACAAGCATCAAGCTGACTCGTAATATGCAATCAATATCCAAAAAGCCGAGTAAAATGACCAGTAATTTTAGAAAGTCGGAGTCGAACCTGTCCGTGACTAATCACGGTGCAGTAAATGCTGTTGAGAGAACACGTCAGAATAATGCACGCCATCGTGACCGCGACCTCTGTGTATAAGAGAAGACACAAGCATTAAATTGTTCGGATCATACAAACATTGCAGGCATATGCTGGTAGATTTGGCCGATTCTGCTACACGCTTTTGTGTCTAAGTTAATGTAGGCAACACATGTATTCTGTAGTTTAAAGTATTCTAAAATTTTTCATGTTTTACATAAAACGTTTGTATTTTTTACTTTATTTGCCAGATTAAAGTTTTCCAGTGCAAATCATTCATCGTATCAATATTTGTAAGACAATAGGTGTACAAAACTCACCACATAGAGTACATAAGCGTCGATTCGTCATCTTCATTGACAGCCGTAGCTGTACCACTGCTCTTACAAATAGACAACAGCTTTATCAATTTGTCTGCTACGATATTAACTACTTATGCGAGCGGTGTAAACAGACAATAAGCCCAGCTGTCGCTAGGGTGGACTGACCGTACCGCCTATATCTGATGACCAGCGTCAGATTTTCGGGAGCGAAAAAAGCAATTTTTCGGAGTGATTGCAGTTTCATACACGCTATGATGACGCTGCTATATCGAACGCCACAATCAACGCTAGGATACGATACAGTAATTAGGCGCACGTGGATGATGGCTGCAGGCAGCAACTTGGCATTCAGAATTACGGCCAAACCGCTGCAGACAGAGACATGGTTACTATTGACAGCCTATAGAAACTCATCATCGCCCTCTCCAACGGTACCATCGCCAACCCCTTACGACGTACGGTTTAGCCACAATACGTGCATTACAGAGAAACAGACATACGACAGACGACAGACAGACGGCATATCCTACCATGGCTCGACTTGACAGTCGGCCTAAAAGTAAACGCTGAGCATTTTGTGTTATTTAAGCGTAATTCCGCCATATGTTGTAGGCTGAAATATCGCAACTTCACTAAACACGAGATTTCTAAAACCTGAGATAAACTTAATGTTAACTTTTGCTTACCGAGAGACTTGTTAATGCAAACCGGACGGGTGCAAATAATGTCACACAGTGACAAATAGGCCTAACAATGAAGTTCACTTGTGTGAACAAGCACTGATTGCAATTCCATACATCTTCCTCGTTCAAGAGGCGCGGCTATAGACTACACGAGGCCTAGCCTACGGTAGTATGACGTGGTTAATGTAGAGAACAATTTCCTGGTTGACGCTGTGTGTAGGCTATAGGCCTACAGCGACACCACACTCGACTGCACAAGATTCACAAGACTTATACCCCGTTTACACGATCGAGCAAACATCGAGCAAACGTCGAGCAAATGTATTCAAAATACACGTGCTAAGTGCTCGACGTCTGCTCGACGTCTGCTCAATGTTTACTAGCATTCATTCAGATAGCTCGACGAGCTGTGGTAATTAGCATGCTAATTAGGAGGGCGGGCGGGTTGTAATTGAAAGGCCCATATAACACGTGATCAGCTGTGGGCTAAGCCTAGGCCTACATTTGAGCCAGGGGGCGAGATTCCATCAGGCCTACTTGATGTTTTCTCGAGGTTTGTTCGATGCCTGCTCGACGTTTGCTCGATCGTGTAAACGGGGTATTACACCGAGGCCTTTTTATTGCCGACGACATTGTGCGCCATACAAATTTACCCACTTTCTTACTTACTTAATTACTTACTTACAAACTTACGAGTTCAAAGAGACAACGATAATACGATATGATGATCACCTCTCGTCACTCAGTGAAGCAATTTTATTTTGTGTTTTATTGTCCAGTTTTCACTAAAATCTTTTTTATTTGTAGTTGTAGCCATATTTTGTCATTTTTATTAAAAAAAACTCTGTCGTTTTAAGGCTCGCAATCTGTAGGCCTAATGAGCAACTGAAATTTTATTTCGTTAGCATTGCCGTTAAATGCTATATTTAGACACTGCAAAAATAACCGATAAAATTATTTTTTTAAAAAGCCTTGACTTTGCATTTACGGTTTTTTTGTTCTTTCGTATCTCCTTATTTTTTTAATTTTCTCACAATTTTAAATTTTGCGGCTTTTCTATGCATATCTTGGCGATAGCTGAGCTTTTTGTTTTATTTGCAAAAAATGCGGCTGTTTTCATGTTAATTGTGTACGCCTACGGAGAGCTGATCTGAGGGGGGGGTCGAATCCGATTTTGCAGACTAACATTTTTGGTCGTCAGTGAAAGACAGTCTTTATCTATCTCAAACCTTCCCCGCCTGTAAATTAAACACTAAAAAGAAAAGCAATTTCTCAGTAGTCATTACAGTTCCATACACGCTATGTTAACGCTTTATCGAAAGCTGGCCTAAAGTCAACGCTAAGATAAAGTAATTCAGCGCACCTGCGCACGTAAATCACGGACGCAGTTTATAGTAACTTGTCGCCCACTTGACCAGCAATACCATCGCCGAACCCATTCGATGTACCGTTTAGCCGCAATACACACGTCACAGACAGACACAACAGACATACAGACACAACTTTGTGCCATAGGCACGACCAACAGAATCAGAAACTCTGATCGATTGCAGAAAGTATATGAAAATAACGATCTATCCGCAACTTATTGAAAATCTATTTTTGAAATATAACGCCGACGAAAACTTTTATTATGCTTGGACGATGTACGAGTATAGTGTATGTCATCATTCATATGCAAAACGTAAATATGATAATCTATTTCCGGAACAACAATAATCATCACAGTCGATAAAAAGTCAACATAAATGAATAAATACGTGAATAAAATGCCCAACTTGAGTATTCTGAGACCAGTACACTTTTCGGTATAGTGCCATAGCGCAAGCAATAGCTGAGCTTTACATAGCAATATTTTTGATGAGACTTTAAATGCTAGCAAAAAATAAGGTTGTAAGTAAGTAAAAAATGAGTAAATAAAACGTGAATTTATGTAGCACATAACATTTAATTAAACTCTACTGTGCTAACGTATAAAAGTCATATGCTTCAAAAACAGCGAGTGCTTGTTTATGAGTCTTACGCTCTACAACACATTGCCGGTTTAAACATGTCCTTTTTATATTACAATGGCATACAAGTTGTAACGTAAAAACAACAATAATAATGATAAAATTATGCATACGCGTTCAACAAAATCTTACAGTTGAACGTGCGTTCAAAAACTGCGAAGTAGCCTTATTTTGGCACAGCAAAAGTACACCGGTTAACACTCAACTCAACATTTTATCAATACTTAACTTTTTATACTTGATTCCGTATCACAAACTAAACGCAGCAGCCACTCATCAGTTTGTAAACGCACGTTAATACTATACTTAGCTGCCTCAGTTGAATCGTGCCCGGTTAACAGAATCATGTAGAAAACACTGCGTGCTTCGCTCGAATGCTAATAATTCATGAGTATACCCTGCCCATGGTAAAACGAATAAAATAAGAAAGTAAGTGAGTAAGTAAGCATTGACTCAGAGAGAGCGTCAACTCTGAAAAAAATCAAACGTAACCGATGTGCATCATGTGCTGATACAAAAAAAGGAAATTATGCTTAAGACGGTGTCGTCAAAAAGTAGACAGAGCTTTGAGATAGTTTGGAAGATGTTTTCCAAGTAGATGAACTGGCAGACAAACAAGCACACGTCTTACAATCGCACTGAAGTAGCCAACATTCGCAAATGAAAAAGGGCACTTGAGAAGTAAGAAGGGGGGGGGGTAAAATGTATTTCCTTTCAGCTGTGAAAGAGGTGCAAGGAATTTTTTTTCTCGATTTTTTGGGAATGCAAAAGTGGTGTGTTGTGGTATATTCTGGCACTGTTTTGAAGAAAATCAGTTAAAGTCTCACACTAGATGACTGTTATTATTCCTGATCTGCTGGGGAAAGAGGCACGTGCCCCCAGCGCCTCTCGCCTATAGTTACTCTAGTGTCCACACGTTGTCATGCGTGTGCAAACTATTGGACGTCAGCGGTGGAACTATGATGCAGTTGGTGCAGAACGAGTCACGTCGTCGTTGCTAAGCGGTTGTAGTGACAAAGAGCAGATGACTGTTTCTCGTTCTACGTGCACCTGTAGCTGCCGCCGATGCTGCGGCTGCTGTGACGACGTACAAACAGCGACAGCGTCTCGACCTGAAGATTCGTCATCACAGAAGAGTTGATCATCACTACTCGCTGCCGGAGACATCAACGCAGCACGCTCCTCGTCGCCAACCTCTGCATACATTGCCAGGAACTCGTTTATCAAACACATTCACTTTATTTTTCATAACATAGCTATTAACTTAATGTGTCTATGTCTATGAACACCGATCTGAAATAGTAAAAGTAATCGAGTTAGTAAGCAATTAGTTTCGCCCGCAAAACGAACCATTGAGTAAACGTCGATCAAATAGTCAACACATATGAGTAAACTTAAATATTTAATTATATCGCACGCGGAGCAAACCATATAGAGTAATCAATTCAATGATAACTTATCATAGATCAACACAGTAATGTGTTCCTGCGCATGGCGCGGGTGTTGCAAGTCTGTGCTTGCTTAGTTATAGCTCTTGTTTTTACTAGCTTGCTGTCATATTGTGCTAAATAATTTTACATTGGCAAATTAATTGAATGATTTTCTGATTTAACTAGAAGCATTTTAAAATTATAATTGTTTGCATACTGTTTCGTTGACTGTCAGCAGGCGGCATCTTTGGGTCAAGTGATGCTACGGACGTCGACGTACTGCTGACACGACGACGTGCGACGAATACGACGACTACGACTGTCAAAATGACAATGACGATAAGAGACATGACAATCAAACTTAGTAGTGCGACAACGAGCATTGGCGTCTCTCCGAAACCCGCCGACTAATCTGCGTCTGGCGTTACCAGAATATTCGTTTTAGCCGTTGACGTCGACGTTCTACTGACCCATGGGGGCAGTGTTCTTCCCGTGCCATTCGCCGTTATGGACGGCGTAAAATAACCTGCACACATTACACAAGGCTTGACATTAACATCCGGTCAAGTTCGCTTCTTACCAGTGAATATAGATCTACAAAGTTTCAAACTTTCAAGAAAATATGATGTTTAAAAATTAACTAACATGGAATTCAGAGCCAAAAGATATTTAAATTCACAAAACAGATCACGATGCGTTTAGTTTTTTTAAAGTGGTATTCGTTACCAAACTCTATGTCATCATACACAAAGTATACACGACGAATTGCTAGACGTCATTTTTACATTTATACAACTTAAGCAATATTGAATTAATTTCATAATTCGTTTATTGCTGAGTTCAAAAAAACTGGTGATGAAACCAGAATTAAGCTACCGATGCCGAATACGTTACCTGGACAGTTGTTTTCACAGAAGTCTTGCGAAATGCTGCCCGGACCACAGATGACACCGCAATGGACGCAACTGTTGTCCAGCGGGTCAAAATATGCGTCAGGTCCGCAGTCTTTTTCTGGCATTTTGACCGATCTTTGATAGTGTAACTATAAACAGAACAGAAGTAAGTCATATGCAGCTTTAATGCGCAGCAAAGCGCAGCAAACTAAATAAAACAAAAAATAAAAGAAAAATATGAGCAAATGCTTTCAGTGTCAAAAAATATGACTACAGAAACTAGAAATTTACGCTAATACTCGGTGAAAACTCAAAGTTACCGCAACGTGACAGACAAACGAACAGACAGTATTACAATAGCTAGTACGCGTGACAGCAAATTTGACTAATTACTTTTTGCTTTCGCAAGTAATGATGATTTTCAAAATCTCGTTTGAGGTTATTACAGTTAACGCGTTATTACTTACTTATTTACTTCAACATTCAGAAACGTCACAAAATAATGGTTAAACTATAACCGATCTTTATTAGTTATAAATAGGCATCAAACTGAACACGTCATTTCAACAAAGCTCTAGTTTACCAGCTGTTAATTAGTGGAACTTTGTTTGTGTATAAGTCAATATGACGGCAATGATGACTTCTCGTCTACTTAACCAATATCGTCAATGAGTAGCACGAAAGCTACACAAAAACAGTTTGGTTTTTACAGACGGCTGTTATCTGCAACACACCGTTTCTTTTTATAGGCTAAGCTCAAGCAATCGCGACTCGTGCACGACTGAGTTTAAACGATTTTTAAGGGTAGGCCTGCCACTTCCGAAAATATTGTGACCAGTCAGCCACGGCGAAAATCTTTGATGGTTACTATAGAAAGCGGGAAAAACCACGAGCACGAATGCCGAACGACTGCTGCCCATTGCCGCTAGCAAGTTTTACACAATGACTGTCAAGTTATGAGACCTAAACCAGAAAACAGGAAACGTAACAGCGCAAAGGTACTGCTTACAAATCAGCGAGAGACAAGTATGACAAAGTGATAATGCAATTGGCACAGTCATTAAGCCGTAGCAAAAAGGAACCAAAATTGCATCAAATTGTATTTTGTTTTTACTACTAATTTTAGTAGCCTACGTCACCTTACATGGCAAGAAAATTCTTTGATTATCTGATCAAACTGACGGCTGCACCAAAAAACCAAGTGTTTATGATTGTAATAGCTAGATTCAAACACTATCACAGTCCACACTTTACGCCCTTCTTACAATGAGGTTGGTAAACAGCACTAGCTGAGCCGTGACGGCTGTGAATGAGGAAGTAAGCCGATCCTTCGTGTTTTTAAGAAATGCATGACTATGACGTGCTCAATCGATAACAGAGCGAAATGACTTTACTCGAAGTGTTAATTTTTTAAGAGTTTAACTTAATCATTGAAGTCATATCGACACGGCGAGCTAGTTCGTGTCTTGCCTGTCTTAATTTTGATCACTGGAAACGTAATGTCGCGGCATGTCCCGTCGCCGACAAGTTACGGAAGAGAGTGTTTCGATTCATGATTTGTCCGCAAACAATTTGTGATTGTCTGTTTAAAGTAGTCTTACAGCGGCTTTTGTTGAATTTGCTTAAGTTTATAAAAAAAATTTCTTTCCAACTGAGAATATGCCAGTACTCCGCAATGGCAGTATGCATTCATCGAATAGACTACATTTATTTGCTAATAGTGTAGATAATCAACCAGACAGCGAAATTTTGTTTGGCATTTTCAGCACTCGATGACTTTGAACAAAATCACACTCACACGGTAGTGTGAGTGTTGTAAAAACGACCTTCAAAGTATATGGGAAAATGCAAACTTTGACCCTCAGCCAACCAAAAAGCCCTGAACCGATCGTCACCAAATTTTAATGGCGTGATTACGTCATGGACGCCTACCACCAAACAAAATTT
>Ga0209671_1000323_pt1 | contig 29232 bp, 21 predicted proteins | sample WorMetHERISLAND2_2_FD_187401 | JGI IMG/M metagenome (GOLD analysis project Ga0209671, IMG submission 187401) | Marine gutless worms symbiont microbial communities from Max Planck institute for Marine Microbiology, Germany - Olavius geniculatus... | ecosystem: Host-associated > Annelida >...
ACGTCAACAGTGTAACAAGCAGGCTACATGACTTACATGGCTGTGGTGCATTGACGTGGTTGTCGATCAACTCACTGTAGACGGCTGATGAATCTCTCACTGGCAGTGACTTGTATTTCTTCAACTTCCGACTAAACACCAACCACAGCATACACACCGTGTTTCAAGCATTGTATAAGCAATGTGCCAAGTCAATGGGAAGACCAAAATCAACACACTTTCATTGTTCTTGCAGCCACAATAACTAAATTAGGTGTACAATTAAAACATCGCAGGCATAATAAAACACAAAAGTCCAACAACAATAAACTAAAATACAAAAATATTAAACACTAGGCCTACTGCAAATGTGTTTCATTTCTACCAGTATCATTTCTATATAGTGTCAAAAAATTAGATAGTAACTTCATATCCGGCAAATTTCGGCAATAAAATTGCCACAAAAACAGGTAACTCACTGTAATTTGCATTGGTAATCACTGGCAATGGCAAAAAGCACACAGTGACCTGCGCAGCCAGGTGTGTTTCTATTTATATACTTGAGTCTGATTGGCTGCATTGAGCTAAAATTCAAGCCAAGTCAGGCTTTCAAAGTTAACTTATACTGATGACACACTGGCCAGTTTCAGGTGCCTGCTTCTGGTACTAGTCATCTGGTACCAGAAACTGGTCAGTCTGTCATACTTTTCTGGTGCCAGATTTTTCTGGTGCCAGAAACCAGCGCTGGATAGAGCATGTTCAATTTTGTGCCAGAAACCGGATGAAAAGCTGAACTGTGATTGGTCAGTCTGAGCAAATGATAGCACTGCTCATTTGTTTGTAAACAAAGCTGAAAGATAAAGTGGAGTGACAAAAGTATTTTTCAACTCATAGAACAGTACGAAAAAAAAATAAATTTCTGTATAATGCATCATCAAAAACATATTATGATAGAATCTTGAACAATAACATAATTCACAAGCTTCCAGTATCATTTGCCAGCTAAGTGTGTCATGGTTTCTGGCACCAGACAACTGGCGCCTATTTCTGGCAACCTGCAAAATCACAAATTGCTGACTTAAAGGTCCATGGCCACAGTCAAACTCACTTGCGCAATTTCTGTAAATTTAAATTAGACATTCAACCTCACATATATAATATGTCAATTTGAGCTTCATAAATATATGAAATTAATGCGTGAATTCAAACGAAATGCGGCATTACGTTATGTTATGCGAAATATTCTAATCTATCAGTGCCTGCGGTGACGTCATGACCCTAGCCCATATAGATCATGAATATTAATGGCCTAGCCGACGACGTTATCATTCTAGGCTAGGCCATAGCCTGTAGACGTAATGAATATTAATTCATGACATCTATAGGCTAAACTCATGACGTCATCGCAGACCGTCATGGCAGCGCGTTTTCTACGTCGTTTTCGTAGATCGTCGACTTCAAAGGTAAATTTTTCTGTGTTGACAAAACGCTGGGCGCCGATATTACTGTCAAAGTTATCAGAAAATTCAGCACTTTCAGGAAAATGGATAACATGTATATGTTAATTTTGGTGACCACGGACCTTTAATAGGTCAGCTGGTTGGTGGGTCGCATTCAGTCAGTTAAGCGATCAATAACTTGATCTGTCCTTCTGGCGGTCAGTTGATCAATTGGTGGATCAGTCATTTAGTCAGTTGGTCTATCAATCAAGCAGGCAGATTGGTAAATCAGTCGGAAAATCGGTCAATCAACTGGTTACTGGTCATTCAATAGGTCGCTAGGTCAGTCGGTCAGTCAGTAGTCGGTCCATCAGTTGATCGGTCGCTTAAATTGGTTGGTCCATTGATCAGTCAGTCGACCAATCAGTAAATCGGTCAGTCGGTCAGTCAATCAATAAAGGTAAAAAGGTAATGGTGTCGATTTGTATAGCGCATCTCGTCTACAACGCCTCTAAGGCGCTTTTCGTCACTAACCCGAGCCGTCAGCTGCACGGCCACCATGTGCACCCTGCAGACACAGGCTAACGCAGCAGCTGGCTAGGCAGCCCCAGTCAGTTGTACCAAGGTCCCCACCTTCTGTAACCCATGTAAATGAGTTACTACTCATTTTACCGTCCCACGGAGAATAGAAGGCTGAGTCGACCTAGTCTGTCGGTCCAGTCAGTCAACCAAACGGTCAGTCGGTCAGTCGGTCAATTAGTCGGTTGGTCAGTAGTCAATCGCTCTGTCAGTTGGTCAGTCAATCAACCACCAATCAAATGTCATCTGATTTGCATCGTACATAATTCTTCTAGTTTATCAGAGAGTAGTGATAACAAACTTACAAAACATCCTCCTTATGCACTATTGGTACTGGATAGACATGCAGTGTAGTCCAGTGCATTAAATAGTTTCATTTCACTTCACAAAAATGTAGTTTGTGTGACAAATTATCTACCGTACACCGAAATTCAATACACATTACATGTATTATGTATTTACGATTGTTTTACGATGTTTTGTAAATTAGGCCTCAGAGCAACACAAAGCCACCATACCTGCTACTACTTAATGATAGCAGATTAAGCTTCGCTAAAGCCCGGCGTAACTTCGCAGCCCCGTGGCCACCGGAAGACATGTTGCCTCTATCGATCTTCGTCCGGTCAGGTGCAGCAGACGCCATGACGGGGACCGACAGCTGAGTACCAGCCCGGTTGGTGCTGCCAGCACTTGAAGAATGTTTAGAGTGCTTCTTGTTCGATCCACGAACATTTGGTGCCTTCATCATCTCATTAAAGCCTACAGTAAATTTCTAGTTTGTATCTACTGGTACTATAATATCATACTATAATATCAATAGCAAACAATTAGCCCCACGTAAGATTGCAGTAGACTTCTTTGTACCAGTCAAACTGCATTGTTTAAGTATATCAGACACGTTCAAAGTCATGTAAAACAAAAACTAGACAAATATCAAAAAAAATCTTGTGGGATAAAAAATATAAATACTGTCTCACAGTTAAGAATAACTAGTTATTTACGGACTCCCATTGTGAACAGCAGAAGAGATGGGATTTTGAAAACGGAAAGATTTCTAATTTTGAAGGTCTCTCCTTACCGACGACATTGCTGTTGACAGTGACTGACAGGTGGGCGTGGCTTACCAACGACATTACTATTGCCAGTGACTGACAGGTGAGTGGAGCCAGTGAGTGACAAGTAGGGGAGCTAGTTTATGAGAGGTGGGCGTGGCTTAACGACAACATTGCTCTTGACAGTGATTGACAGGTGGGTGGAGCCAGCGAGTGACAAGTGGAAGAGCTAGTTTATGAGAGGTGGGCGCGGCTTACCGACAACATTGCTCTTGACAGTGATTGACAGGTGGGTGGAGCCACGCAGAATGTCCAGCGCCCGACTGTGAGAGATCCTCTCAAAGCTCTGGTTGTTCACGTCTAGAATCTGTCTCAGAAAAACACATGATAGCAAAAATCTTTTAATCAGGTGGTTAACTGCTCCCACCATTTGGAATACTCTTCCTCTGGACATTCCCAATTTCTCTTCCCTACCGTATAGGTTGGTGGCGTGGCGTAGTTGGTAACGCATCTTGGATGAGGCGAAGTTACTCTACGCCGGGCCCGGTTAGTACTTAGATGGGTGACAGTCTACAGTACGGAGCCAGCCAACTAGGTCGACTCAGCCTTCTACCCTCCGTGGGATGGTAAAATGAGTACTGGTGGTGGTTAAGGCCATCGTTAGGAAGAAACGACGAGTTCTGCACAACATTATGTGGTCAGGACTGCAGTTATACTGACTCAGTCGGTTAAAGGCGCTGGCTGTTAACTTGAGCCAGCCATCCGGCCAACTTGGGCTGTATGCTAGCTTAATTGGGTCCCGCCCTCGCCGGCTCAAAGTGCCTTCAAGGGGATGAGCTCCCACGCAACGGGCCTAGTTCAGCTTCGCTGCCTAGTGCCTATGTGAAATCTTCTTCTTCTTCTTCTACCGTATATGCTGTTTTCTAACATTAACTCAGAACATTTTCTGCAACCTAGCTTATGAACTACCTTAGTCCCCACCCCACCATAGCACCTCTGTTTTAGGGGGCTTTCCATCAACGCTGTGCTCACCATACAAAATTTAACCTTCATAATTATGTGCATAAAACCTGAAAAAATAAATAAACCAATTAACTCTTAGAATTAGCAGACAGCAAATTACCACACTTTCTGAATGTTGAAAAGACCGAGCGTGTTATCAACATAACGCAAAACAGTCAAAGCGCCACTGACCTGGTCGCCTCGTTTCAGTCCGACGACGTCCGCCTTGGAGCCCTTATCAACCTTTGTGATGTAAAGACCACAGCCTCGCTCAATGCCACCAAGCACAGAAAACCGCAGAACCTCGTCCCTCGTCGCTCGAGTCAGCACCACTGTCCGCGGCTGAGCCTTCGCTGTCCTCGCAACGTTCAGCAGCTGCAACTGTCGCATTTGCTGCACACATACAAGACAAACAAGTGATCTGCTAACGCAAACAAAAATGCACAACAGCCTGGGTGCATGCTTGAAACACAGTAAATCAAAGTCTATTTCATTCACTAGAGGGCGCCAAGCGCCAGACGACCCGCGGCTATAGTGTCTATAGTGTTTTATTTACTTGTACTCACCAAAGGTCGCCTCTATTGCTCTGCTAACGTCGTATCGGCTGAATATAGCAAATTTTGCCTATCCCCTCTCATTTAATGCCTTCGTTCGGGGTGACCCCCTTCGAATTTATGGAAAAGCTTTACGGTTCCTGAAACTAGAGTCTTTCAGGCTGCCGATGGTGAAGATTTGGTAATCGTAGCTTGCACTGTTTTTGACTGATCCACCCGTGTGACAGACAGACGGACAGACAGACGGATGGACAGAATTGCGATGGCTAAGCAGTAGTACAAGTATGGCTACCATGAACAGCAGCAGTAGCTGCTGTTGCGCGTAAAAACTAGACTGCATTAATGTGAAGCTAAAATCCGTAGAGCTGGCAGGTCTACTTGCGTTGCTTTATTCACTGACGAATTCCAACGGTGCACAGAATTGCCAACTCTCTCTAGCTGAAAATACAAAATTCAACGTATTTTGCTGACAAAAAAATACCAAATTTTTATCAATACTGTCCACGATACTGTCAGACTAATGCAAAACTGATGCCACAATTAAGTTTTACTGCCAAACTGGCAATATTTATAATGCTAATTTGAAGAACGATAAGAAAATATTTGTCAAACTGGTAAGCCAAATTTTTTACAGCAAGGTTCCTTCAAAATTTCAACATCCAACACTGACTCGTTTGGCATGTTAAAATGCATCGAATAACTTTACGGGTGAATAAAATAAAGGAGGCCTGAAAAGCACTCGAACCATAATAAGCTTATGCACTCTGTACAAAATTCAGTAGATATAACTGCTGCATTTGCCACACAGAAGTAAATCGACATTTGCATTTCACAACATATCACATCATATATTTTATAGAAATACATGACGTTCATTATAGCTAGACGCAGGACATATTAAGAAAACAAGACCCAAAATGATATGTGCAGCATGTCATGGAGAACGACACCCTGACCCCATGTCATAAATGGTATGGTCAAAGACTCTGCTACCATCATCTGTAAAGGTTTACCAGAAATTTGCACAAGAAATTTGAGCTAATGCTCACAAGACGCGAGAAAGCCTATAGCAGTTTCTGCCCGCAGGCAGTCACCCATCGCAGTACTAACCGGGCCCGGCGTAGAGTAACTTCGTTTCAGCTGAAACACGTTAACAACTATGCCACGCCACAAACGCCAGTACCGTGGCGCCACCTTGTGAATGATATAGACTTGTCCAGGCCGAAAGCGCCAAAAAAATCCATAAAACCCCCTATTTTGGCATTCAAAGTCATCTAAAGTCATCCAAGGTCATTGAATTTGGCGCCAATTGTAAGCCAGTATATGATTTCCTACTAGTGATTAAAAGTAACCTAGGCCTTATCTCGCACCGTTACTGAGATTACAGCGAGTTAATGGCCAAAAATCGCAAATTTTGCCCACCCCCCTCTCATTTAAGGCCCTCGTTTGGGGTGACCCCTTTCGAATTTATGGAAAAGCTTTACGGTTCCTGAAACTAGGGTCTTCCGGGCAGCCGACAGTGAAGATTTGGTGATCCTAGCTTGCACCGTTTTTGCCTGATTCACCAGTGTGACAGACAGACAGATGGACAGACGGACGGACAGATGGACAGCATTGCGATAGCTAAGACGCGCTGAAAGCAGTAGCTGCTTTCGCACGTAAAAAGATTGCCCCGATCTAGACCATAGTTCTATAACACAAACCTATGCAAAAGTATTTGCATTTCCTATGCACATCATGACACTAGATTTACCTGTTTCTCCATAAATGACTCAAACTGCTCGAGAAATTCACTCAAGTTGGCGTCAGTTTCAAAGTCCGAGAAATGAGTGTTAATCCACTCTAGAACTATCGATGCAACCTACACATCATATCAACAGCCATCACTGGCACTGAAGGAATAATCCATCCATAACTTTAGACTAGAGTCCATCCCAAGCCAAATGCCTCAAACAGCAGAAATTTCTGTTTCTTTTTCCTTCAGAAAAAAAACTAAATTGAACTGCCAAACCATAAATATAGAACTAGAGCACAATGTTGTACATATTTTTACATATTTTTTTCATATAGCAACATAAAATTAAATATCATAATAATACCAGCAACAAATACACGTATACTAAAATTCTGCATGTAGCAAAATATTACACATTTAATGATTCAATATTAAAGAGTACTGTCAACGCTTTAGTACACATGTGCAAAATCATACGATCTGTTGTGTAAGCAAATAAAAAATCTGTTAGTATCAATGTTAGCAACAAGCATATTGTTTTCTGCATTGTCACTAAGTTTGTTTGTTTGTTTGTTTTTCTGTTAACATGATAATTCATGAACCGCTGCACTTAACTTAATAACATTTTCCTCCACAACCTGCTGAAAAGCACTGAATTTCAAGATCATAGGTCAAAAGTAAAGCTCACAGAACTACATTTTTCGATATTTACCATTGAGAGGCAAAACCATCACGGCTAATAGCTGCTGCCAGGCAGAGCTATCTAGCTAAACCGATAGCTATTAGCCAATGCTGACATCATTGCTATGAATATGGTAGCATGCCAGAGTGGCTACCATGAACAGATTCAGCAATGTGCAATATTTGACAGTCTAGTTTAACCCGTTAATTACTGAGATGTTAGCAATTCAGTGGCAAAAGTAAAAGAGTGACTGCAAACCTTGTCACGCAGTTTGTAGTCGCTACACCAGTCCACGAAGCGAGTAGTGATGTCACAAGTTGTCTTCACAAAGGTCCGGTAAGTAAGCAGGAAGTCTTCGACGTAGGTGTCAACACCATCACTGTCTAGCTTCAACTGTTCTATCAGTTTCTCCGGCGTACCCTTCATACATAACGATTCACATTCTGTATTTTGTACCTGCAGACTTGAAGCATGTACAAAGCCATAGGAATGACTCAACCAAACCGAACTAAACTTTGGGTCTTTAAGAGTGTAGTAAGCAGCAGTTGCATTCCACTGTACTAAGCGAAGCCGACCAGTTAAAAACATTTTATTTTAGTTTGTTTCACAAAGTCTACTAAACAAGTTCAGCTCAGTTCAGTTATTATATAAAAAAAACTGCAAGCAATTCATTTAATGTTGTATAAGCGATGACGTAAAACAGCAAATATCCAAAGTATAAGCACGAACATTATGTATTAGCTTAGACATTTAATCTGTCCTCAGTAGCCAGATAAAAATGTCTAAGCTAATACATAATGTTCGTGCTTATACTTTTGATTTTTGCTGTTTTACATCATTGCTTATACAACACTAAATAAATTGTTTGCAGTTTTTTATATATAATATTTGCAGTTTTATTAAAATTTGGAAAGTCACTATAGCCTGTTAGTTTTTACTACAACTACAACAACTACTACATAGCTGGCATCTTGGATTTATTTTGCGCAAACCCATAGAATAGCAACCACGTTATGAGCAATAAATAAAATTTAAAATAGCGTTCACCACAATCTTAAAATTATTACTGTTGTTAATTATGGTCACATAACCTACATCCAGTAGTTGCCGGCTACACTTCTGCAAAATTACATAATAATTATATCTCAATCAGCAGCTAAGTTATTAGGGCTTACGTTTTGTGCAAAAAATACAAAATGACGGTCGTCGCCATATTGAATGTTATTTTTGTTTAATATTATGGTACAGCTGTATATAAGATGTAAAATTTAGTCCACCTGCCAAATTTCGTACAAATACATCTAGTAGCAAGCGAGTTACGCAATAAACCGAATTCAAAATAGTGGCCGCCGCTATTTTAAATTTATTATCATCGCCAATTTTGGCCACATGGTCTATTTCCAGTAGTGACTGGCTGCATTTCTGCAAAATTGCATTAATCTACCTCAATCAGTCACTGAGTTATTGCTTTATGTACAAAAATCTATGATGGCGGCCGACGCAATCTTGGATTTTATTTTTGTTCAGTATTATAATATTTCCAAACGTAGGACCATAAAGTGAATCCACATGCTAAATTTCATGCAAATATATGCAATAGCAAGCGAGTTATGGGCAATAAACGAAATTCAAAATGGCGGCCGTCGCCATCTTGAATTTATTATTATTGCCAATTTTGATTACACGGCCCATTTCATATAATGACTGGCTACACTCCTGCAAAATTACATTAATCTAACTCAAACACGAGCTGAGATATTAGTGCTTGTGCAAAAATTCAAGATGGCGGCCGCCACAATCTTGGATTTAATTTTTGTTCAGTATTATAGTCAATTTGTACGTAAGACCATAAATTGAGTCCACATGCCAAATTTCATGCAAATATACGCAATAACAAGTGAGCTATAGGCGATGAACTAAATTGAAGATGGCGGCCGCCGCTATCTTGAATTTATTACTGTTGCCAGTTTTGGTCATATCATTTATTTCCTGTAGTACCTGTAGTAGCTGGCAACAATCCTGCAAAATTTCATTAATATGACTCAAACAGCAGCTGAGTTATTAGTGTTTGTGCAAAAATCCAAGGTAACGGCTGCCGCCATCTGGGATTTAATTTTTGTTCAGTATTATAGTCAATTCGTATGTAGGACTATAAAATCCAAGATGGCGGCCGCCGCCATCTTGAATTATTATTTTGTAACGCCGGACCACCCAAGAAGCCAGTTTGCAGTCCTAAACTTGCTCTTCAAATTTTGCGTTGATCGAGTTTATACTTTTTGAGATATCGTGATTTGAAAACTTCACAAATTTGGCTTAAAATGCTTATTCAGGCCCCAAAAATCATGTTTTGGGGAGTTTTGACCCCTAAACTTTACTTTTTATCATTGAGACCCCAAAGAGGCACTTCCTTGCGCAGAAACACGCATTTTGAGCCCTTATTTGTCGTGATCGGTCCTACGGTGTGATCTGGACGCGACACAAAGAGTACAAAAAAGAAAGAACCAAAAGTAAGCCAAAATTCGCCATTTTCGCAGACCCCCCTCCCGTCATCCCACATCAACCAAATTTTGCGTGCAGGGTCGTATCCCGGATATCTTTCTTGGTTTTGAATTTCAGAAAGATCGTTTGAAAAATGTGGGAGCAGTGGGGGGGTCGAATTTTTGGCTTTCCCATTGACTTGGCACATTGCTTATACAACAGCTTGTTGCTATCGCACATGCAAGATGTCACTTTTACATGCTTCTATATGCATAAAGCATCATGAATGACTACGATCATCAGCAGGCATTAAAACTGCTCAAAGATGCAAAATTTTTAGCAAATCAGCTGATCTTTCCACAAACAGCTGAACTTGTTTTGCCAGTGGCTGTCCAGAACAGCACCATGTATTGTGATATCTGACTGTGTTTGCACTAGAAAAACCAGAAGGTACACACAAGAGTGCATATCTCAACCAAGCAAATGTTTATAAAATAGCAATATAAGTGAATTCGGCATTAATTAACTTCGTTTATGCAACGAACGACGTTGTTTCAAACTGCCACCAATGACATGTAAAGCCACAAAAAGCTTACACTTGAATCAACAGCAGAAGAAGTCATTTACCCGGAGTATAATACGCTGGCGTTGGTTCTGTCCATCACAGACTAACTGTTCAGTCACAAGAACAAGTTCACCATTTTCGCTCAATCTCTGCATGTTCTCCTCACCCTGAAATACACCACGTCGGTACTTCCAGTTGTACTAAATACAGTGGTTTGACATATACTCGAAGAAAGTGTTCAAATACCATGCAAATACTTACAAAATGCTCAATTCGTGCTATTCGAATGGCAGACTTTGCCGTTTACCTTCACGCTTAACACTGTGGAAACAATTGTGCAGGTGGTCTGAGATGCTTTCCCACTTTGATATGATATGATGTGATACATGATTTGCACTGAAAAAACCAACAGGTAAGATGCTACTTTAATCTAACACAGAAACTGAAAAAAACTGAAAATGCTTTAAACATAAATGAAACAAGAGAAATAGCAATGAAAAGTACTGCTATGTAAAAATAAAACACCCAGATCCAGTCGGTTATAGAAAAGATAGAAGCCTGAGATTAATAAACTGACACTAAACTCGTTAAAAATCACTAACAGTGTAAACTTTTAGTAACTGGTTGGCATCAGATGCACTTTGATGACCAATTACACCCATCATATACAAAGAAGAAATAAACAACTTTATGCTGTTGCTTTACCTCGTGCAAGATCTGATAGTAGTCCTGCTGTGGAATGCAGACAAACTGGCAGTCATCAACCTTCGTATGCATTGTCCCATCATGTGTCAACTTCTCCATCGTTGGCGTAATACCAAAGCTATAACAATGTCATTGAACAATGTTTATGCGATGTGAGCATAAATGCAATAAATTCTGAATGCACGGATCTAGATTCTCATTGTTTACTGGTCACCTCACAGGCGCGCGGTAGTGCAGTCCTGTGTTAATGGTGACTGGCTAAGTCAATGGAGAATGGCAAAATTCGACCGCTCGCAGATCCGGGGCCCCTCAACCTATCAACACAAAATTTGGTACAGGTGATATCGTCCGCGAAACGACCCCCTGTGCAAAATTTCGCGCAAATCCAACCATTGGGGGCTTCTCGGCAAAGGGGTGAAATATAACCAAATTTTTTTAAATTTCCATATATCTTTTTTAATGGCCGACCTACAGGTCAGACCGGTCAGCAGATTTGTACATGCAATGGCTCAAATGACATGGTCTCACGCAAAGGTGCATCTTTTTAGGGGTAAAAAATTCAAAGTTAATATCTAACCCCTGAAAAATCCCCCAAAGTTGAAAATTGGGCCAAAAATGCTGCTGTATAAAATTTCCACCTATAAACGGCCCTTAATCGTCACCGTAGCCCCATAAAAGTTGCATAGTAAATAGGTAATATGGCCACGGGAATTCCAAATATGTGGTAATTTTTTTACTCTCTGCCTGCAGGTCACGTGTAGCATGTGCAGTGAACTTCTGGCCTTTAGCATGGGCAAGTGCTACTTTAAGGCTTTATATCTCCGTAACAGTGCAAGTTAGATGCATGGTTACAATGGACCACCAATAAGGAACCACATATGCCGAGTCCAGTGATCACGTGACCGATGACGTCACGTGACCCCAGAAAGACAAAATCGTTACGTCAAAATATGTAAGATTCTATGTCTTCATGGCCGTGGAAGACGGCTGGATTATAATTGACCATCAACAAAAAAAACATTATTTTTGTAATAAAACAGCTAATATAAATGTACAAAACATCTGTTTATACCACAGACCTATACATTAAATTTCTAGATTCTCTGCTGTAGCGCCATACTGTTATAGAAGGCGACCTCTCTATGTTTCTCCTCTAACTTTGCGCGGAGGTATGTTTCTTTCGTAACACGCTTACTATTTTTTGCACTGCAAGTTACATTACGTGACTGTATAACATCTTAAGCACTTAGCGCTGAATTGAAAAAAAATTTATTACGCACATTCACTGTGCGTAATCGTTGCCTAGCAACATGCACACATGGCATTGCGTAAGCCGATGACTAATGCTATCATGCATTTCACAGTCAGCTGTAACTGAATACCACAAAACAAAACGAATTTTAATCATATGCTGCGAATAAGGTAAGTGAACACAAATGAATAATAATCAACAGTACGTTATATAAAAATAAGCGCCCAACTATTTTAAAATCAAATCGTCGCAATGCATGCTGGATACTAAGGGAGAAAGTTGAGGGATTGCGATTGGCTGGCGGCGCTGCCGCTGTGGTTTAACGGCGACATAAAATGACTGACACATCGAAAACAGCAAAAATCCTAAAAGGGTAATATTATTCAACAGCACATTGACAGATCGGCAATTCAATTCATCATATAACCTCAACGTAAGTCTACCGCCACCATGAGTCCACCTCTTCTCCAGCCACATAGATGCTTGTTTACTTACTTACATATCTACCTTAAACCTTTAATAGTTACCAGCTCTAGTATTAATGCTGTGGTCGCTTGCCTGTCACCAATCCGTAGCCGTTTAACGTGACCATTGCATTGTATCACCTCAACGTAAGTCCACCACAACCATCATGAGACTGGTTCTTCTCAGCCACATAAATGTCTCAATCAATTCCTCACTTCCTTGTCTAACTCAAACCTTTAACAGTTACCACTGATAGTACGAACACCATGGTCACTTATTACCTGTCGCCAAGCTGGAGTTGTTCAATGCGCCCGTTGCGTCGTATGACTTCGACATGTCCATTGAGAATCACACACCATGAGTCCAACTCCTCTCCATCGTCCATCACAATCTGGTCGGCATGGTCGACGGTTGCAAATATCATCGCGCCGCAGAGAGCACGGCGAGTTGTCAGCGTCATGTTACTGAATGCCTGCAAACATCAACCACCAATATTTGTCTTCATCATCGTTAACGCTTAGCCAGTAGATGCCATGGTGTCGCATCTCGCGATGACCACAATTGACGGCACACCTCCAGAGGTCAGCAGGCGGGAGCTTCTTGTCCAGTCGAATCTGGTCAACCCATCTGTTGCAGGGACGGCCTGGATAACAATTCCATTGGCTACTTGGTGGACGTCCAAGCGATAGTTCAACGTAGTAGTTGACCTTGTGAGCTGGAATGTCCTGTTGCAACCTGGCGACATGACCGAAGAGAGAGTTGCGGTGATGGCTGACTGACTCTGCGATATGCGATCGATGGCAGACTGGTAGACTTAGTAATCTCATCGTTCCAACCAATAATAGGACGTTTATTTTGCCATATCTATTGCAATGCTAAACATTGCAATTAAATAACAAAAAGCCTGTTGCTAGGATGGCTGACCACCATACTGCTTGGCAATCTGTGAGCCCACTTTTGCTGTTTGGCAAAAAAATGGTGGGTCAGGTATGAAAGGATAAGATAGGGTACTGGTAGATGTCTATATCTGTTAGTAAAAACCATACTGCTGATACAGTTCAGCTGTAATGCTTCATGCAAATTTTGGGAGAACAGGTGCCCATAGAGAGTCGACAATAGTATGGTTTATAGGGCGTTGGTCAGTGCCTATCAATTGTCAACAATGACCATGCCACTAACTGAAGTGGTCTGGCCGCAATATGCTATGCAAGTACTTGGGGGTGCAGAGAGTAACCCCATTTAGGCAGAGTAAAGGGTTGTAGGGATCGAAATCCGTAGCGATCGGAAAACCTTACTTGCTTGTTCAGACAATTTTTTGGTAAGATATACCGAGTACCTTGTAGCCATTTGAGTAACGTTGATAAGTCGAGAGCACTATGGCAGACCTGCAAGTGCTGAATGGCGCTAAGAATTGTCTCAACGTCAAAGTCCGTTCGTTCACTTGGATGCTTCTCCAGACTTTCTCTCACAGCATCAGCAACATTCACCGACTATAGTCAACACACAGACATGTATACCAAACTCATCACAACTGATTATCTTAACACTTATATATTTAAAAAAACTTACCAGTTTAAAAATGTGTGTAAGAACGATGTGATGATATTAATCCTCTATAACAGAAAAAATTATTTTGGTAACTCTAGATGGGGCTATTTATATGGCGTCCTTACAAGCTGACTCTAGTTGGTAATCACTAACATAGTCTAAACCTTCTTCATTCGATGTTATTAGTCGTATTACTCGCCCAATGGTTACTGATTAGGCAGAACAGCTTTACGTTTTACCTATCTAAAGCAGAGCAGTATACCTCCGGTCAGGTACAGAACGTTGGATGTGTCTACTACTGCTGCTGCTTATTTCAAGTAGAACGCACCAGTCAAGAAACACACAAATGACAAAAACTGAACTAAACAAAAATGAACTGCACTGTCAGTCGATTCGCTTTGTACAGTGCATGCAAATCACAAGCATTTCAGTTTAGTTCAGTTTGTTTGCATTGTACAGTTTGCACAATGTAACAAAAAAAAAAATTCAGTTCAGTTCAGTTCATTTCTGTTGCTTTGTGCACACCTTTAGAAAGTGTCCTTACCTCGGTGGTAACACTGGACATATCCTCATCATCTGAATCAACAGCACTCTCTTCCAGTCCGTAGAAGTCAAAGTTGTCATAATCTCGCCTGCAGCTGCTGGGCCGAAGTGTTGACATATTGTCCTCGTCTTCCGTACCCCCGCAACAGTCACCTGTTCCAGTGCAGCATGTCAGAGATCAGACTTATGATTGCAAACGGCCAAACTACAACTTCCACATATCACAAGGTAGTGTAGTAACAGTATTAAGGTGAGGTGCACAAAACTGAAGGCATTGTCGTCAAGTTTCTTCCTGATGTTGCATACAAAAAATTATTAAAATTAGCCAATGTTTCACCAAGTCATTAATAAATGACACTGGCAGATTTATTTCTGAGATATGGCGTAGTTATACCAATCAAAAAAAACAAGTCAACACAGGTTGAACGTTAGTTTGAGACTAGTAGTGACTAGAGCCAAAGCATCGAGGCCAAGGCCAAGGCCAAACGTTTTCAAAGCCAAGTCCAAGGTCACAATTTTGCATCCTGGAGCTGTCCACAAAGTCAAGGACCATCCTCAAAAACCTCATCCACTATGGCATCCAGGCAGCAGTGCCCTTAACCTCTGTTGACTTCACTCTGTCTACCAAACCTCCACGTGGCACCTATGCCAACCAGTAGAAGCTGGTGACTGTAGGCTCACATACTGAGACAGAGGCAGTCCTACAGCATCAGAACAGTCAGAGACTGGAATGCTCCGTCTCCGTCTGTTGTGTCAGCTGGCTCAGCTGTTTAAAAGCCGTCTGCATGGCCAGCCAGACACACTGCACAATGACTGCAAAACTCATCGGTGCAATGCCCCAGTCTGGGGCTTTACCGACCAATATACATCTTTATTCACCAGAAGGTAGCAGTCACACAAAAAAACGAAAAAAACGAAAAAATAGACAAAAAACATGCAACACAAAAAAGGAATGAGTATGGTAAAATCTACATCTTAAAAACATACGAAAAAACAACACACAATTATAATTGTAATTCTAAACCAAACATAGTCCAAACAGGCTTAATGCAAATTGTGTCAACAGAAAATTTGAGTATACTGTAATCAGCCGTTAAAGTATCGATCATCGTCTTACTCCTCTTATCATCCTGATTCTGATCGCAGTCACACTCACCGCCATCACTGGAGGGAGGGATGGCACTACGGCTGGAACACAGGCTGGAGGTGTCACTAGAGGTTGCTAGCGTGCTGTTGAGCTGGCAGTCACCATGTCGTGATGACGATGATGACAGAGCAACTCGAGGCACAAGAAAATCTTCCACCGACTGCACAGCAACAATGCAACAGCATTCAACTAATTAAATTAATTCTAGCCTAGGGCTGTGAAAACTAACGATTAATAATTCAACTGATCATAAAAACTAATCAAGTACAAATGTTTAATCGATTAAAATCAGCTTCTTGTCAGCCTAAAATAACTAATGATCAACGTTTGGAATCTGATTCTATTTTGCATAGAACATGTCATCTAGATTTTTTATTTGTATAGTGTTAGTTGAACTGTCTGCACTTTTGAACTTTTTTCGCTTTTGGTTTAATTTGCAGTAGTTAGATTCCGCAGTGTTTGTGGTCTTTCTTGATACAAAAATCAACCAAAATTAATCAATTAATTCTGAATAATTTTTGGAAATTAACTGATTAAATTTTTTTTGTTGGTTGCAGCCATAATTATTAACAAACACCAAAAACATTTTCCCTTAAGTCATGTCCTCAACTATCTCACAGTTATTGTTACTACTATAAATAATTTTAGACCCTCGGTACATATAATTGTGATGAAATATTTTTTTAAAAATTAATAAGCTGTACAATCTTCAGTCCGTGCAGTCAGTGGCTGGCAAACTGTCGTGCAATGAAACAGCACTGACGCTCAGCTCCAAAGCAACAAAAAAGCCCAGCTGTCGCTAGGGAAGACATGCTACAGCCTACACAGTTCCTGTTGTAGTACTGACCTTAAAAGTCATCCAAGGTTGATCATTTTAATCTCGTGTGAAATGGCATATATGTGATTTCCTTTTAGTGATCTATAGCAACCTTGGCCCTATCTCTTACCGTTTAGCCACAATAGCACGTACTGGCCTTCAAGGTTGTCCTAGGACAATAATGTTCATGTCATTTGAAGCCAATATGTAACTTCCTATTACTGATCAATAGCAACCTAGGCCCTATCTCTCATTGTTACCGAGATATGGCCAGTTTTCCTCTTATCATCCTGATTCTGATCGCAGTCACACTCACCGCCATCACTGGAGGGAGGGATGGCACTACGGCTGGAACACAGGCTGGAAAACACACATTTTTCTATCCGCTCTGTTCAATTCCAATTTTGATATATTGCCCTTGCACTAGATCGCTGAAATTTTGCATGCCTAGGTATAAGACACAGGGCTAATTACTCGTGTAAAAAGTTTTTCCCCGATTAGCCCTAACGGCAAGCCACAATACATCCGTTACATGATGGACGACGAACGAACAGACTTTCCTCCCCCTTCCTCTTTCTCTTTCCCTTCTTCCATTTTTCTTTCCCTGTCCACGTCCATGCCGCCATGCGTCCAACATCTGAGGCGCGATATCCCCATAACGGTGCCAGATAGATGCATGGTGACGACGAACCATTTATAGTAAAGCGCTGGTGACGAATCAAGTGGTCTCGTGACTGACAATGTTTATTGTTTAGTTATAATAATAGCGAAAGATGACAGGAACATTGCTGCTGTACTATTTAAAATTAAACTTTTTGATTTTTTCTACCACTCTAAACAGCTCACTGATTATACTTATACGGACATATACTGCAAACTATGCAAATGCATTGGAGAGACTCCGTGTTCGTATGAACATTATTTGTTCCAGATTCTACTGTGTTCTGTGCAGTGGCTAGCCTATAGGATGTGACGACGGTGACGTACCAATTCGACGTCGGACATGTGTCGAGACATTCGTTTGTAGAGAAACAGGTGACGACTGCTGGCTTCTTCAGGCGTCTGAGGCATGTCACAGTTTGCCCCATAGTCAAACTGTTCACAAACACAACATTCTATGTACCGACGCTTACTAGTTATGCACAACTGTAATTGCTTCCAAATACCTATTACCTGAGCATTTCTTTCTGAAAAAGAAGTAAGTAAAGCAAAGTAGAACGTGAATTTATATAATGCCCAAGAAACCTCTAGCGCTAATCTAAGTGCATTCCAGTCCCGTGGTACCAGAAGTCCATCTCCTTACTACGTGACTAGACACATAAACCAGACAAATGGATGCAGAAATGAGACCCTGAGTGTACGCAGTGGCATCGTGGGCGGGAAAGAGGACGGCATGGGAGCAACTGCCCACCCTCCCCCCTCCGTTCAATTTTGGGCTGTCGGAAAATTGTCGAAAAATCTTCTTGTTGTATGATAGTTTTCGTCAAAAAATGCAAAATCTGGTGCCAAAAAGCCTCAATTAGGAAAAATTTAAGAGAGAAATCGAAATTTTGTTCAGCATCTCCTTTGTCGAAAATTTGCAGCTGTCTGTTGGAAAATTGTAACTTGCCGCCTGCTTACTTTTTAACGCACGACGCCGCTGTGTATAAGAGACTTACGGCAATCATCTGGCAAGGGTCTAGCGTGAAACAGTCGCTTGTGTGGTACAATGACCCCGCCTCCTGTCTCTCGCCGAATCTACACAAAACAAAAACACACCGGCGACTAACAATATATAGAAATCATGGCTGTAATAAACGTTTATAAAATTTTCTTTTGTTTTTTTCATAAAAATGTGTTTTGACGTTCTTTTTAGCCGACCGTACTTGAATAACGGTCGAGCTTATGGCACGGTTGTCGTCTGTCTGTCGTCCGTCTGTCTGTCACGGATGTATTGTGGCTAAACGGTGCGAGATAGGTCGCTACTAATCACTAATAGGAAGTCGCACATTGGCTTTCAAATGATATGAAAATCAATGACCTTGGATGATCTTGAAGGTCACCGATAAACAGTACAGTCGGCTATCCTAGCGACAGCTGGACCTCTTGTTAATGTTTTAATTTCAGTACATGCTGAACGGCGAGGGTAAAAATGACGTTCTCCGCACACCTCTAATTTCCGCGCGACCGCCTGCAGTTGTGGCCTACAACGGTATGTCGCCACGCAGGTAAAGAGCGCGTACAGTCAGCGCAAACTGTTTGATCACTCATAAATCTCACGTGACCGAATGCATGACTGCGGTGATACATGTATTACGAAGGTATGTGTTAACACGCACGCTCTGACCACATGCTGCCTTCCGACCGACGGTAAACTAAAAAGCGTGCCTGAGAGGATTGTATGACGCCTGGTATCACAGAGGCGGGGGAAGGCGGCGGGGATGTTTCTGTTGGCTGTATCTGGCAATGTAAAAATCTCAATTTTGTCGTAAATGGACTTACAATAGTTGTAAAAACACCTTCGATTTATTAGGTTATATTCCTAATATTGCATCAGAATATGTAGCCTACGCGAGTAAACACCGCCAAAACAGGCCAATCACTTATAACCACCCCTGCTAATCTGCTTCCCGGACGACACTGTAATACCAATCGTCATGACTCGGAGAATAATAGCGTGATACCAATCGTCTGCACACCTCTGAGAGAGCGGCGGGGCGTCCATCCTGGGAGGGAAGGGGTGGTAGCCCAAAAGACATATCCCGTAGTGTGGCCACGGTAGCCAGAACAAACTAATGATTAAAGGCTAAATGGTAGCTGTACGTGGAAACCCATTGCAGAGCTACGGAGCGTCACCTGCCATATGGGATCAAACAGTGTTACCTGCCACCAGACACAGGTAAACGCGCCCAGATATGCCAGTACTCGATTGAGGCCTACCTACCCGAGCGAGATGGAAGACTGAGTCGACCTTGGCCTTGACCTTGGTGATTGGTTATATAGGCACCAGTCCAAGTACTAACCACGCGGCAGTGACTACACCTGTGGACTGAGAGTCCAACCAATTCCAGCGTCGTATCTGTTATACTACCGAGCCACCTGTAGTGTAACCAATAGGCCCATAGTCAAAACGAAAGTCACAATCACAAAGTCACAATCATTTCAGCGCAAATCATATCACAGAAGACAGAATAAATAAAAAGATGAAAAGACCAACATTTCGTCCCATTCCACCAGAAGTGTTTGAGAGGCTAAAATGCACGAAATTTATTTTCGGACGGGGCTCAGCTACGGACACCACACATCGAAATTCTGGACTCCAATTCACTGGCGGATTCAGGAAAGCGCCAATAGGGCCATGCCGCTCCTTCCAATCATATGCATTAGCCAGCCAGTGTGGTAGGGACAGTTCACTAGTCCGAACAGCGCAAGAGTTACAGCACAGGGTTAGTGATTGGTTTAAGAATAAGTATAAATTGCATCTGTGGCTATGGCAGACTTTAGCTATATGGTGGCCCTTGACTGTGGCAGACCGGAACCTGACCAAATTCGGACTAATTCTCCTACAGATAGTGACTAGTCACCAATACGGCCACATTTCGCTTTGAAGCAGCATGTGAACATCAATCATATAATATTCAAAAAAGATGACCTATTTAAACGAAAATACTGTAAATGATTGCCCAAACATTTTCAGCTTCACGGGGCTTCGCCCTGCAGGGTGACCTCCTTCCTGACACTGCACCGACCGAGCTGGGGACTAAGCCCCCAGATCCCCATTATAAGATTAGATTACATAACGACGCTCGCCATCTCCTTCGACCGTCCAACAATCCGCCGATGTCTCAGTCGTCAAACTGGATGCCGGCGGCGTTTCGTTCTCGGCGCCTCCAACTTCGAGGGAACATAGATCACGGTTGCTCGATATTCAAATTCTCCCCCTAAATTTTCACAAAAACATGGGTTTTCAGCCCCGAATGTTGCATTTTTGGACGACAATTTTCCGTCAGCCAAAAGTTCAAGAAGAGCAACCCCCCCGACCCCTAACCCAATATCTTTCCCCGAGCCGAGGCCGGTGATGAGAAGAGTGCCTGACCGCACCTGACAACGCCATGTCACAGTCACGTGCTGCATAACTCGTCAACTGGCACTAGACGGCGCCACAACACACCGAGCCGCGTCATTCAATTCAATCGTCACGACTGTAATTGACTGCTCAGGCTGTGAACTATGCCCGACCACTGGGGGACGGTGACGGTAAAGGAGGGGAGGGGCGGTGTGCAGCCCAGGCTATACGCTACAGTACATCACTCGTATACGGGGTGGGCCAAAACCACCAAATACGTACTGTTTTTAAGCTACGGTAAAGCAACGGCCACACCGCCGTGATCTCGGCCGCGATCACGGCGAGTGGGGCCTGTTGCACTGAACTCCAGCGTATCATTTTGCCAGAAATCACCGCCGAAATCCCGGCACATGATACAGCTGGGTATAAAACAGATCTTCGTATTATAATACCGTATTATAATACCGAATGAGTTACAGTCTTAGTGACCGCCCTCAAATTTCCCCGCTGTGATCACAGCAGGGTCACGGCGAGTGGGGCCGCTGCATTAGTGTCTACTGGTAGAAAGGCGTGTCAAAAGATTCCGAATTTCGTCCAGAAAACTGTAGAACTTGCATGCCAGTGCGTTTAAATTTCTTTGACCAAATTTGCACAAATCTTTACCTCCCCTAAACTGCTAAATTTCACATGCAGGTCTATTATATGATATGATTTGCTGCGTTCGGGCGTGACCGTCTTTGAATTGAACCAAGCCACCCAGGTCAACTCAGCCTGGCCAACCCACCGTGGGTAGGCAAAATGAGTAACCTACTGGCGATGTTTACGGCCACTGCTAGGGAAGAAACGGCAAATTCTGAGTAACAGTAGGCCCTGTGGCCATGCAGGACTGCTGGTATACTGTCCCAGTCGGTTAAAGGTGATGGCTGTTAACAGAGCCGGTGTGCCGACTCGGGTTGTATGCTAGATGAATTGCGTTAAAACCTCGCCGGCTCAAAGTACCAACAATGGGATGAGCTGCCTCGCAACGGACCTAGTTCAGCCAGCTGTCTAGTCAGTGTCCATGCAAAATGTTCTTCTACCTTCGGAATGAAAACGGCTAGAGGCAAGTGCACATAAGTAAGTAAGTGCATATTTAAAGTGCACAATGTCAGCCAGTGGCCGAATCTGAAGCAGGGCAAGGAAAGGCAAAAACTCAAGTAGATCTCAGCGCCGTTTAACGTTTCAGCGAACAATACAAAGCAGCTGTGAAGTGCGGTTCATACCGGCAAATACTTATACGATTTCAAGTGACGATCATAAAACTGCTCATTAGTCAGGTCGTTAGGCGTACGAGAGAGAAGTGTACGACAATAATCAATACGCAGTGAACGCCTTCTAGTATAGATCCAACTATGACAGGGCAGCATGCATGAGCGGCGATCTGAAGCTGCATGGGGACAACGTGAAGGCAATGAATGGATAGGTCACGAGGGGTAATGGAAATCGGCGTGTGGGCCAATTGTTGAACTTATTCAGACGTTACCGAGGGCACTTTAGCACAACCAACATTTTTCCTGGGAAGGGGAGCAACTAGAAGCCACAAAACAAGAGCATCCTTGTTCCTCCCCCTCTGGCACCGCCCACGAGAAATAAAGAGTGGCAACCAGTGAGGTCCGGTGGAGAGGGCTCTCCAGCGTCGTAAGCTCCCTCAGCAGGCTCGGGAGATCCTTCCCATATGCAAACCATTTTAGTGAACTCTTAATATTAAAAACGACCGCCTTTTCAGACGCAAAAATAGGGAGCTCTCGGTAATTATACGCCTCCATTCCTCCACTTTGGGGAGGGGACACAAAGTCACCGTTGACCCCACCCCCCATCCATAACTTTTAAGAGGGACACGTCCCACTGTTCCAAATGAAAATCAAATCAAATACCTACAATGCCTCTAATGTCACGTGCCAAATAAATCAATTTGACAGCCAATGGTCAAGACCAAGTTGACAATACGATTGATGTTGACAGCTATGCTACTAAGTGATATCACCTCAGACACATAGGCAGAGTGATGAACACAGATTGATAGACAGAAACAGAGGGACAAACATACAAACAAACAGACAGTTTCAGCTAGTGCAATGCATTTAACGCCCAGAGGCGTCTGAGTCGCCCAAGCACGAGTATTATACAATACACGTCAATGCCATTTAGCCGCAACGCCACACGGCGACGCACGATATGATGCACACATACACGACTGGACAAAAAAGAAAGCTCGACGCCCGATCGTGTGACGTTATAAAAGATTGCGAAGGGTCGAATTTTGCCATTCTCCATTGAATTAGCCGGTCGCCATTAACACGGCTGCGCTACCGCGCGCGCGTGATTAAAGGTTGTTCGGTATAGCTCTTTACGAAAAACACACTGCAGATGTACGGAGCGTCAGTAGCCATATGGAATCGCACAGTGTTACCTGCCACAAGCGAGCGAGCTCTGCCTTAGCTCTGGCCGACAGGGTTTACCATTTACCGATTTATCTACCCCGGAGGGATGAAAGGCTAAGTTAACCATGGTGTTGATTGTAAAACTGAGATGACTTGCCTCTCTGCAAACAGTCACGTATTACATCCAAGTTGTAATCACTTGAGAATTGAATGCACGACCTCTCGATCATAAGTCTGACACCCCATGCACCATTAGACCACCAAGCCATCTTATGTATATCGTCCAGACACAGACAGCATCAACAGACTACAGGCATAACGTCACTCAGAACATCAGCACACATTACGCTGCTGAACAAAAATAACAGCTGCCGCCCCCTGATGAACACCAAAGTCCCTCCCCAACCATAGACGCATGTATGGTTCCTGCCCATTTGTCAAAAATCAAATTCAAGTACTTTTCAAAAACTTTCAAGGAACATACGAAGAATACACAGGGAGAACTGAATTAAATCAAACTGGCACTTTTATAAGCATATATGAGCAGATTCAGTTTACATTCGACAATTTAACACTTTCAAGCATTAATCAAAAACTGGAATTAATAATGTAATAGTATGGTTACACTGATTCTGAAAATCACTTGTTCAGTCACGGCGTTTTAGAAAATCAAATGCAAGCACTTTCAAGGATCTTCAGACACAGATTCAAGAACTTTCAAGGACCATGTCTGTTTTCAAGGACTTTCCAGGCCTTGAAAATCTGCAAAAAAAATTAAGAACTTTCAAGGACTTTCAAAGACCTGCAAGAGCCCTGCACATAGGGCGGCGCTGATCTCCGTTTCCTTTGCTCTAAGCCAGACACCAGTCTATAATGCCAAACTACGGTAAACAAGTAAGAGTGGCGTGAAGGGGAAAAGTGAATTTGTGGCAGCTGACAGAGGAGACTACTGGTGCTGAAAATTTCAATTTTGCCCCTAAACTTCCCAAAATGGAGAATTTCCAGACACAGATTGTGTTCTTTTGAATAGTATTTTCTGGGAAGAAAATAATTTTCCAGCAGGCTAAAATTTTGGGAAACACCGGGACAATCACCCCCCCTCTAAGTCGAGAAAAGGGCCCCAAAGCCTCACAGCTGGCAACTACAATGCCACCAGGCGAAGCAAACAATAGAAGATCAGAAATAAAAAAAGGAAATGACGTAATCAATTATATGAGTGATATACTCACGAGCGTGGTGCAGTGAACATTGACTTGTCAATAAGAACGCTTCCGGACAACAGACAGTACCAACATGACACCAATTCACCGCGTCTGATCATCACAGCCATGCACAGACACAGTAGAGCATTACATTAGTTCAATATACACCGTGGTCCATAAAAAAACGTGCCACTTTTATTTTTTCAATAGCTCCGTGCAGCATTGGCCGATTTGAACAATTTTTGGCGTGCAGCATCAGGAATAGACTTGACGTAAACGGCTGTACTTTTGGCCACCTCACTTTAATACTGTCGCTACGCCACCTTGTGAAATGCAGGTTGTTGAACCTGCCGTTTGTGAGTGGTGCCAACGTCTGCCGCCTGCATTCGCACTGGAGAAGGACATTTTGAGCACATGCTGTAATAAAGAGGATGTGGTGTGACACGTGTGACTTTTTGAGACACAATAGTTGCCAATCACGTTTGTTGCTTTTCAGTTAATCATTTCTGAGCCGACGTATGCGCTATCCAGTATGAATTCATTGTTGTAAATGGTAAAACTACGAGTTCTGTATTTCACAAGGTAGCGTAGCGACATTATTAAGTGGCCAGAACTACAGTTATTTGCATCAGGTACTTTCCTGATGTCACGTGCCAAAAATTATTGAAATAGACTGATGTTTTACGAAGCTATTCAAAAAATAAAAGTGGCACGTTTTATGGACCAATGTGTATGGGCCTATAGAGACAAACAGGGTTTTGGCTGTGGATATTTCCAACGTCATCATACAGAGCCTGGCAGCAGCATTGTGGGTCAAAAAAGTAGGTGGGGCAGGAAGTTGCAATTTTCCCACAGAGAAGATTATAGTTGCTCAAAATTTCAATTTTTCCCCCTCAAAAATTTTCTCGAAATGTAGTTTTTAGCTTCAAAATTCGCATTTATGGAAGAATGTTTTTTGACCAAAAATGTTTCACCAATCTTCCAACAGCCCGAAATTTAAAAAAAATGGGGACAATTGCTTTCTGCTCATCCCTGCCATGATGACAGTGGGACCTAGTTGTCTCCTTCCCCATTTTTTCGCATAAAAGCAGCTACCTCAGTGACCCCAGCGCGTGATTGTGTTTTTTTGTTTTTCTTCATGCTTATTTTGCTATTCATGCCATTTTCTTCTTTCTTTTCCCAAATCCAGCTAGGGCATCTGAGGTAGAGTGCAAGTTCTCTCAGCGGCCGCAAACACATTTGTAAACTGTTTGGATTGTCGAAATGCATCTCGTCGCAATATTTTAAATCGTTCATGTGCGATGGAAATGACTGTTACAAAAACAATTTCATGAACTCTGTGGCCATGAGCCTATTTCATGAATGGGCCAGATGCTGCAGTATCCTTAGCACCCCCCTTAATCCGGCACTGATCGCAATTCTGTCTGTCCGTCTGTCTGTCACACGGATGAATCAATCAAAAACGGCGCAAGCTAGGATCACCAAATCTTCATTATCGGCTGCCTGAAAGACTCTAGTTTTAGGAACCATAAAGCTTTTCCATAAATTCAATGGGGGTCACCTCAAACAAGAGCATTAAATAAGATGGGGGTAGGAAAAAATTGCAATTTTTAGCGAATAAGTGGCTGTATCTCAATAACGGTGTGAGATAGGGTCTAGGTAACTACTAATCACTAATAGGAAGTCGTACACTGGCTCTCTATTGCCACCAAATTCAATGACCTTGGATGACCTTGGACGCCAAAATACGGGTTTTTGTAGATTTTTGGCAATTTCGGGCTGCGAAACACATTTCAAGAAGGAATTACACCAAAATCAATTGAGATAGACATGGAGAAGTTGCATATGAAATTTTCAGCATTGAATATCAATTTCAATGGTCCAAGTCTCGATTTTCTAGGTTCAAGGCAACCTGCGCACGAAAGCATCAAAGAGCAATACCCCTGTAAAAGTCGTTCTTTTACCGTTCTTCACCAGTTTCGTGAAAACGGTTGCAGATAAGCATGGGCATGCTACCTATCACAACAAGCACTAATAACAAGTTTTTCAGTCGTGTCAACATCAATGACTTTAAAAGACCCCAAACTTACAAAATAAAAGGTTTCTATTGATTTTTGCAGTGTTTGAATTGTGAAAAATTAGCTGAGAGGTTGAACTTTTCGACGGTTGAAGCCGAACCAAAATTGTGATGTAAATCTTAAAAGTATATTGTACACAACTGACCCCCCTGTGGATAATTTGACAAGGTGTTAGGGGTTAAAAAAGCAGTTGGGGAAGGAGTTATACACCCTCCCATCTCCCCCGGCAATTCAAACAGTGACTTTTTGCGATCTTCAGCTGCAGCGTAGTAGCACACACTCCAAGAATGAACTGCGATATCTGGAGACAGAGTGACAGTTTGCAAATAGGAACTGCTATAGGCTTTCGCACATCGTGTGAGCATTAGCTCAAATTTCTCGTTATCCGTGCCAGAAATGCAATGGCATGATGCATGGTAATGTCATCGTATGATGTCTGTCTATCTGCTGTGACGTTGATGTATGATGGCCTCATAAATTAGGCTACAACCAAAGAATCAACAACCTTGCATTGCAGTGATTTTGACTCTGACCACCACAACCTTTAAAACCTTTTTGACTCAGCTGATTTAGTCTGGTGTGGAATCATGTTATTTTGTCCATATTCAACCACACATATCTGACTTACTGCACCCCACATTCTTTTGTATGAGCCCTTGCTCCAAGTTGATCCTGACCCTTCGACCTTCAGAACGCAAATAGTCTAACCCAACTGCATCATACATGAAAGGTCACTAACGCAACATTTTGCTCTATAAGTTGTCAGATTATTGAAAACGTTACTGAATTAAACTAGAAAGCCACTGAGACAGTGCAAACCTCTGAAAATGCTATGGCAACTTTTACTTCTTGTTTGCCAAGTGGCAGCGCCAATGATATTATGCTATGTCAATTTTTAGTGCTATGTCCTGTCTCATGATGTTAAGGAATAATTCAATCCTATCACAGATCCCAATGCCGATTTGGATTACCACCAGAATCTTGTCACCTCTAAATTGGACCAAGTCTAACCTTCCCTGAAACTTGTTCAATCCTGCTAACAAATCAGGAAATAAATAAATACAAAAATGCATGGCATCACATAACCTCGTTGGTGGAGGTTATCAAAGTTTGATTTAAAAGTTTTTTAAAGTTCAAGCTGTATAGCTCCTCATGAGAAATCCATCTCATACAGTATCATACAATACTACTTGCCACCCAACATCGATAAACCCACACCACCATAACCCCAACCAGACAGGTTAGAATTCAATTTACCGACCCCGAACGAATGAAAGGCTGAGTTGACCTTCGTGTTGGTTATATACCGGGATGGTTTACCTGTCCACAGTGATAGTCAATAAACCAAATAGTAACCACCTGATAGTGACCCAACCAGAAATCAAATGCACCACTTCTCGATTGCAAGTCCAACACACAAGTAAGTGGTGTTGAACTACCATGCCATTGATGCTGACAAGGCATCTTACACTATACGTCATTGGATTATCAAAAACATCACAGTTATTACTGAAGTAAACAACATTCGTGAAATCTCACTTGTAGATGACTGAGTTCTCTGGATACTGCTCATAACGAGCAACTTTGCACCAGTGCCTCAGTGCGAGTTCATGCAGATGTTGACAGGATTCCAGCCGATGCAGATAGTTATACAAGTTGTCTATATCCTGCATTCACAGAAATTCAAGTAACAAACTAAATAAAAATAACGACGCCAAATACGAGTGCCCATGGTAGTTGTGCTTGTGGATAGACTTAAGGGGATAGCGCATGATCGATAACATCGGCCAATGTTTCTGGGTGTGGTTCATCTGACTGACAAAATTAGCTTTTTTAAAAATCGATCAGTCACAACACATGGCCATCTCTATCACTAATAACTTCATATGACATCGACTTAACATCCGAGAAGCAGGCATATAGAGGCAACAGAAACCTGCTTTCATGTACTACGTCTATGTCTATTCGTCCTGGTAGCAAACCAACCAATACACTATCACACCTTTAGCCGCTAATCCAATGCCCTAATCACTGAGCCACCATGCCACATAAATGTGCATAAATAATACGATTGTCGAGCGCAGACAACGTTACGGTGATCGGATTTGGATTTGGTCACTTCGTCGACAAGGTCTCCCAACTGAGGCACCGCACCAATGGGCTGTGGTGTGTGAACAACTTGCCAGCCCAGGGTTGTTACTTGATAGCGGGCTGGCCCGGTGTCAAACCCCAGACCTCACGATCATTTGGTCTGACACGCTGACCACTAGACTATCAAGCGGATTCAAGCCACAGCTTTCTAATAAAATATCTGAGATGTACTGACTCTGCGGATAAGCCATACCTCCTGAGTTCGCTCCGACGACTCTTTCTGAAGACTGCTGATTACTCTCATGTCAAGCTGGAATGCCATGTGGGCAAATATTGACCCGTTCTGTTACACTGACGCATATTAATCTGTGTACAATTTGTTCAGCGAACAACTAGCAAAAAGACTGTTAACACGGCGTGATGCGACGCTAAAAAAACAGTCACATAATACACAGTGTCCAGCCTCTGTGTCTGCGTTCCATAATAACAACTCTATTCAACTGCCGCATGCTAGCTGTAATGCAATAAAGCGTTAGGTATACGCCGGCCAGTACGCCAGTCCAGGTAACGCCAGGTAAACGATACTACGGTCAATCGCTCAATCGGTCACATAATACTTGGTTCACGATAACAAACGTCTCAAACTGCAACGACAATATCCCAACGACAGCGTATATTTAGCAATTTCAACTCACGAAACCGTTTTCGTGGCGAAAAGTAAACAAACACCGACATCCACAACATTTGTACACCTCAATGACGTCATTGTCGTTACAAGCGAAATACGCCACCTCGCGAACTGCCAATGAACTCAGCAATTTTTATGAACGCGGTGTTATTTTTCGTGTAAAATG
>Ga0209671_1000324_pt1 | contig 29228 bp, 32 predicted proteins | sample WorMetHERISLAND2_2_FD_187401 | JGI IMG/M metagenome (GOLD analysis project Ga0209671, IMG submission 187401) | Marine gutless worms symbiont microbial communities from Max Planck institute for Marine Microbiology, Germany - Olavius geniculatus... | ecosystem: Host-associated > Annelida >...
GGCAAGACGCGGGACGTGTCGTTTGCCGAGCGAAGGTTCGCACTTTTCCGCGGCCGAGTGCCGCGGCCTCATTGAAGCGAAGCCTGTGACTGCACTTCCGATCGGCTCAGCAGCGCCTCGGCTTCTTTCAGGTAACGATAAAGCGTTGCCCCGGACACTCCGAGCGTCCTTGCAAATTCCCCCTTTTTCCCTTCCCACGCCTCGAATTTACGTTTTAGAACGATTGCTTGTTCAGCGGAGAAAGCGCGCTTTCGGCCGGTAGGTTTTCTCCGTAACGTGATGCCTTCTCGCTTTAGATAGATGGTGAGTGTTCTAGGGTGGATGCCCAGCTCACGCGCTAGTTCAGCTTTGGTCCAGCCTAACTCGGCCAGCTCCTTCATGCGCGCTATTTCCTCTTGCGAGAGCTTGAGGGACCTGCCGTGATTCGCGTAGACGCCACGTTGCTTCGCCAGCGCGATGCCTTCGCGCTGGCGCTCCCGCAGCAGTGATCGCTCGAACTCGGCGATCGCGCCGAAACAGGCGAGCATCAAGCGCGACGTGGGGTTGTTCTCGCCCCCTGAGAAGGTCATATTTTCCTTGCAAAATTCGATAGTTACACCATTCTCTCTGAGTGATTTCACGAGTTCTAGCAGATGGTCCAGATTTCTGGCTAGGCGGTCGATCGAGTGCACGATGATGGTATCGCCCGCGCGCGCATAGTTGAGCAGCTCGTTCAAGGCCGGCCGGTCCGCGCGCCTACCGGAAATGTGGTCCGTGAAAATGCGGTCGGTGGCGACACCCTCCAGTTGGCGGGCAGTGTTTTGGTCAGCGCTGCTGACGCAGATATAACCAAGTCTTTGCCCAGGCATTTGTTTTTCCATATTTTTTCTCCATTATTTCATTTTAATTGATTGTGATATTAAAGTATCTTCTCGATTTTGAAGAAATGTCAAGCTTGAAAATCAAGCGATAAAAAATCAGGAACCGCCCAATTAAGGGCTCCCCCCCCTTGGGGCAACGCCACCTCGCCCTCCAGATTGGGAATCGACCGTAACATTCCGACCCCCCTCTATTTACCCATCATTTGCACAACAATTGAACGATCAAAGATCTGAGAGATTAATGTAGCACAGAAAAGATTCGCCCGGAGGCCGCGAAAAATGGCCATCAAATTTCCTAATAATTACCTGCATGCAAAAGTATACTTCTATATACTGTATCTCAGTCGCCAACTGGCCTGCGCCCCGACCACACGGAAAAATTCCGCGCGGTCGGGGCGGGCAAATGGATTTTCCAGGTCCGCTCCGCGTCCTGAGCAGGCCTGATATATTGTTTCTTCATTACAATTTCTCCTTCTAACCTTCAAGAACGCAGCCAGATTTCCTCACTAATAAACTGAAAAAATGGGAATTTTTCAACGGCGTAAGGATTTAGATTATGGCCATCCGGACACGTTCGCCTGGGGGCCGAAAAGCGGGAGGTTTGCAGGCTGAGCGCCCGATGTTTGCAGGTTGCTACACGTAGGCAGGGAATTCTGAATCAGTGTCCTTGATTATGCCGCCCATCATCAGGTACGCCTTGAGTCCGTAGCCGGCCATGTAGGCGAGGGCCTCCTCGATCACGGTCAAGCCGCTTCAGGCTCGCGAATTCGTCGATCAGGAGCAGCAGCCGATGCTGGTAATGGGCCACGCTGCGGCCCGCCGAGAAATCCATGCGCTCGGTTAGCCGCCGCACGATCTGGGTCAGCATGAGGCGGATCAGGGGCCGGAGCCGATCCGCATCCGAGGGGCGCACGACCAGATAGAGGGTGACCGGGGTCTGGTGATTCATCAGATCGAGAATCTCGAACTCGGAGCGCGCGGTGCTCTTGGCGACCAGCGGGTCCCGGTACAGGGAGAGAAAGCTGATCGCCGTCGAGACGATGCCGGACAGCTCGTTCTCGCCTTTGTTCAGCAGGGAGCGGACTTCCTGGGCTACCAATGGGTGTGGGTCCCCGTCCCGGTGGGGGAAATCCAGCATTTCCTCCAGGGTGTCCTGGAGCGTGCGCTCGGGGTCCGACAGCAGCGCGCCCACATCGGCCAGCGTGGCGGTCCGGCTCTCCGTCGCCTGGATGGCATAGAGCGCGTGGAGAATGGCTCCGGTCAGCAGCGCATAGCTGGTCTTCGACCAATGGTCGTCCATGCCCTTGCCATCGGGATCGACCAGCATGGTCGCCACGTTCTGCGCATCGCTGACTTCCTGTGGCGCGCCGATCCGAATCTCCGCCAGCGGATTGAACGCCACCCCGTCTTCCGCGGTCGGATCGAATTTCATCACCCGGTTGTTGGCGCGGCTTTGCCGCCAACCCGCCGTGAGCGCCCAGTTCTCGCCCTTGATGTCGTAGACCAGGGCGCTGCCCCGCTAGGACAGGAGGGTCGGCAGCACCAGGCCCACGCCTTTGCCGCTCCGGGTCGGCGCAAACGCCAGCACGTGCTCCGGCCCGTCGTGGCGCAGATACCGCACCGGCTGGCGTTGCTTCTCCTGCCAACCGCCGACATAGACGCCGGCGGCTTGGCTTGCCTTTTTCGGGGAGCAGCCCGCTTGCTCGCACCTCCGCTGGCGTCGCCCAATGCGCCGAGCCGTGCAGACCCGCGATGGCGTTGGAGCGTTTCTGCATCGACAGCAGCGCATACACGCCGATCAGGAGCACGCTGCTGCTGCTCCAGACGGAAAAGCCTGCCTTGAAAATACGGGCATCGTCCAGTCCCCACGACAGCCAGTCGAACGGCCAATACAGACCGGCGGCAACCGCATACCGGAAGACCAGGAAATAGGTCGCTAGCTGTCCCGCCAGGATTAGCAGCGAAATGATGATCAGCGTCCTAGCGAGAAGGACCCTTGGCGCGAGGGGGTCTCTGTTCAGTGTCACTCCGGGTAGGACCATGTGATTTGTCCCGTTTGAATTGCTCGAAAGCCGCTTGGATCGCTGCTCGCTTCTGGCGGTTCAACGCTTGTTGTCGTTCGATCTTCTGGCGCGTCGATAGCATCCAATCTTTCTCGATCTCCTCGCTTTCCTTTCGGTAGTGCTCCTTTATTCGTTCGACCTCCAGTTCCGCTGGATTACTCGGCGGCTTGATTCGCTTGCGCTCCGCTTCCTCCTTATTCGACAAGGATTGATAGAGCTCGCGCTTATACCTGCGCGAGAGCATCCAATCATCCTTGATCGCTTTCCTCTGTTCACTGGATTTATCCCTGAGCGCTCTTCTCTGCTCACTGACCGACTCCCTGATTTCCCTTTTCTCGATTTGTTGCGGCGTCTCGAAATTCCCGAATCGCTTCTCCAGGTTGCCGTCTTGTGCTTGCGTGGCTTACCACGGAAGCCGTCCGCACCCGTAGCCCTGAGCTAGAACTAGGACAGACCTTCTCCGGCTTTATGGCCGAACTTGGATTGACGCCAACCGGCGGTCGGTGGGGAACGATCTCGCGCCTGCGAGATCAGATTAAGCGTCTGCTCACCGCAAGTGTTTGGTGCGTCTACGACACGGACGACCAAACCACGGGCCAAGGGTTTCAAATCGCAGAGAAATTCGACCTTTGGTGGGAACCGCAAACGCCGGAACAGGCGGGGAAGTGGAAATCAACGGTTACTTTGGGGTCGCAACTTTTCGAGGAAATCCTTGCGCACCCGATTCCCGTTGATAGCCGGGCCTTGCGAGGACTAAAGCGTTCCCCCATGGCCGTTGATATTTACTGTTGGCTCACCTACCGGATGAGCTACTTACGAAAACAAACCACGATCCCCTGGGAGGCCCTACAGATGCAATTCGGGGCGGATTATGCAACCGATAAACGTGGCTATCGCGACTTCAAAAGAAAATTCCTTAAGCATCTTCACGCCGTACAGGTCCTCTACCCCAAAGTGAGAGTGGAGGAAACCGCCAGTGGCCTTACGCTACGCCCAAGCCCTACCCATGTTGTCCACAGATCACCTAGAGATCAAAAAGTTATCCACGCATAAACGGTCGCGCTTTGACGGGAATTTTACGCATAAACGGTCGCGCAAAATTACCACCACCCCAGTAACCACGCGGCCTCCCGGCTAGGGCCTGTATAAGATACCTGTATAAGAACCTGTAGTTAAGCTGCTATAAATTGTGAATAACTCGCCTATCGCCTTTCTGTGGACATCCTCGCTACGCTCGGATCGGGGGAAAAGCCATTGGCAACACCTGTGGACCAGACAAGCTGGTCCACAAGGGTTGCCAACCGCTTTCCTCCCCTTGCCCACAGTCGGCTTGGCGATAAGCAATAATTTTTTTCGTTTTGTGGGAAAGGAGATGGGGAAGTCTTCAGGGAAGTTGGTAAGAAGAGGATTTGATTCTGAAAGCTCACAACAGCCATGACAGCCGTTGAACCTTGCTTGTAGACCTTACCGCTGACCTGAAAGCCTACGAGCACTGACCCACATATACCCGCCCCTGCCAAAGTCTCTGAGAGGCCCTAAATGCTCGTCTCAGAGGTAGGCCACAAGGGCCTGACCCTAAGACACAGCCCACCCCCGGTTTCTGCCCGCGTAATCGTTGTGTAAAAACCTGGTGATCGGTGAAGTTATTCACGTCTACTTTGGTGGAAAATCCACGTCTACTTTGGTGGAAAATCCACGGGTACTTACCGGGACAATCCTATAGTTATACCTATAGTTCCCCGATAGTTATCAGCCCCGAACTGTGGATAAGTTGCTGACGCGGCGGCGTGGCCCTCACACCTAGTGGCCCCAAGCCGAAACCACGCAGGAGAGGCTCTAAACGCCCATTTCAGACGTTTTGAAGGGATTGGGGAGGAATGGGATAGGAAGCCACGGAGAATAGCTCTCCGAACCGCTGAGGGGCCGAGAAAGCACAAAGGCAGGAGACCACACAAACAACGTGCAGACGGAAGACTTTTTCGCCTATCGCCCTGCTGTGGACATCCTCGCTACGCTCGGACCGGGGGAAAACCCATTAGCAACCCATGCGGAACAGACAAGCTGTTCCACACGAGTTGCTAACCGGTTTCCTCCCCTTGCCCACAGCGGCTCTGGCGACAAACAGCAGATTTTTTATTTTTTCAGAGTTCAGAGAGTCATCAGCCTGTAGACGCAAGCCCAAATCCGAGGAGCGCGAGTAGAGCAGGAGACGCAAACATCGTTTGCAATTTTCTCTCCGTCCCGTTAAGACTGGTAGACATTAAACAAATATCCCTTAGATTTAAGAGAGACACACATGATTATAAAATCAAGAACTAATATAAAAGCTATAGTTTCAGAACTTGAAAACATGAAATCCGAAGTTGATCCGAACCGGATTAATGAATTAGAAGAAGAGATTAAGAGGATAAAGTACGGTTCTAAAAGTGAAGATGACTCTGCGTACCTCATAAATTTTCATTACGACAATGATAGGTACGCTATTATACACGATTTAAGGATTGTGTATAACAAGGAAAAAAGTAACCAGGTAGCGCAGATAGACCATCTCGTAATTAACCGGGCCTTGCAGTGCTTTGTCTTTGAGACAAAGTCTGTTTTTGGGAAGTTAGAGATCAATAAGGAGGGAGAATTTATCAAGTATTTTGAAGATAAACCATTCGGTATAGAATCTCCCATTGAGCAGAATAATCGTCACATTGATGTATTGAGGAAGTACATTGATGAAAAGGAGGAACTGGTACCTAGAAGCTTTGGTAGGAAATTGAAGATAGACTACAGATCGGTAATTCTGATTTCTAGGAGTGCGATAATCAAACGACCCTTTCGCTTTATTTTCGATACGTCGATGCTTATCAAAGACGATATGGTGAAGACATATTTAAATAAATTTGACAAGGTTAATAAGAATTCGTTCAATGAAAAACAGTTACGTAAGTTTGCCGAGAAACTGGCTAAGGAGCATCAGCCTATCAAGATCAACTACCGAAAGAGATTCGGATTAGATAAAGAGCAGTCCTGCGACGAATGCAGTGCTTCGATTAATGAACGTGTTATGCAGTACTGCCTTGAACGTCCTGAGAGATTTGGTGATCGCGTTTACTGTATGAAATGTCAGAAGAAATATCAGGTAACTAGCTGATGACTCTATGAACGGTCTGAAAAGAAAGAAATCTGTTGTTTGTCGCCAGAGCCGCTGTGGGCAAGGGGAGGAAACCGGTTAGCAACTCGTGTGGAACAGCTTGTCTGTTCCGCATGGGTTGCTAATGGGTTTTCCCCCGGTCCGAGCGTAGCGAGGATGTCCACAGCAGGGCGATAGGCGAAAAAGTCTTCCGTCTGCACGTTGTTTGTGTGGTCTCCTGCCTTTGTGCTTTCTCGGCCCCTCAGCGGTTCGGAGAGCTATTCTCCGTGGCTTCCTATCCCATTCCTCCCCAATCCCTTCAAAACGTCTGAAATGGGCGTTTGGAGCCTCTCCTGCGTGGTTTCGGCTTGGGGCCACTAGGTGTGAGGGCCGCGCCGCCGCGTCAGAACTTATCCACAGTTCGGGGCTGGTAACTATAGGTAAGCTATAGGTTAACTATAGGATTGTGCTGCAAAGTACCCGTGGATTGTGCTGCAAAGTACCCGTGGATTGTGCTGCAAAGTACCCGTGGATTGTGCTGCAAAGTACCCGTGGATTGTGCTGCAAAGTACCCGTGGATTGTGCTGCAAAGTACCCGTGGATAACCTCACTAATTCTCAGGCTTTTCCACAACAATCACACGCGCGGAAACCGGGGGTGGACTGTGCTTCAGAATCAGGCCTTTGTGGTTTGCCTCGACTTTGGCCTTCGGATAGCAGCCAAGAACCTGGAGCATCGCGGTACGGAAGACGGCTTTAAAATTATTCATCCTGCTGTGGTCAACCCCGAACTGCCCCTTGAGAGCCGCCCACGTGATGGACTGCGGTTTCCCGTGAGGGATGCGGTGCAGGCGTTGAGCCAGCCAGGCGTAGATGTCCAACGCCATGGCCGAGTGTGACAGCGCCGCCAACGCCCGCTCATCGAGTGGCACTGCATGCTTTTGAAGGCTGACGAAGTAATCGAGGCTAAGCTGGATGGTCGAAGACCACAGGACACGCTGTCGTTCGTTCTTTGGAAACCATAAGTCGAAGCCGGAAACAACCTTTCCGTCGATCTGAAAGGTGCGGTTGTCTTTGATAGTAGCTACGCGAAGGAGCGCGGCAGATAAACGCCCTAACTGGTCTTTGAACGCGCGGATTTCTTGACCGTTCGGCCCCGTTTTCCCCCGTTTTGTCAGGTCTTGAAGGCGTCTGACGAAAGCGGTCAGGCTGCGTTCGACTTCGATTTCGGGAGAGCCGGTCCTGAGCGCCTCGGCATTCAGATGAGCCAGAATCAAGCGAGCCTTGGGTCCGAACGGGAGACCCAACTCGATCCACCGGTTGGTTTCCGGGTGATCGGCGGCTCCTGCTTCGACACGCAGCGCAACATTGCCTTGTTCCCGCTCCCAAACCCTCACAGCGTCTCCTGGGTTCCGATAGGGAAGACAGGTTTGGCAGAGCACGGTGTGCTGGTAAGCGATTTTCTCCAGTATCTCGGACGCGATGGATGCGTTGGCCTCCAGGCTGCGTTTCTCTACCAGCGTTAAATGTCGTGGTTTTTTATCTTTCATCGTTTCCTCTCTGTGGAGAGTTACGGACCCCATTTCGGGTTTGAAATCTTTATCCTGAAAAGAAAAAGAAAAAATCTGTTGTTTGTCGCCCTCGCCGCTGTGGGCAAGGGGAGGAAACCGGTTAGCAACTCGTGTGGAACAGCTTGTCTGTTCCACAGGGGTTGCTAATGGGTTTTCCCCCGGTCCGAGCGTAGCGAGGATGTCCACAGCAGGGCGATAGGCGAAAAAGCCTTCCGTCTGCGTGTGACTTTTGTGGCCTCCTGCCTTTGTGCTTTCTCGGCTCCTCAGCGGCTCGGAGAGCTATTCTCCGTGGCTTCCTATCCCATCCCTCCCCAATCCCTTCAAAACGTCTGAAATGGGCGTTTAGAGCCTCTCCTGCGTGGTTTCGGCTTGGGGCCACTAGGTGTGAGGGCCACGCCGCCGCGTCAGCAACTTATCCACAGTTCGGGGCTGCTAACTATCGGTGAGCTATAGGTATACCTATAGGATTGTGCGGCCAAGTAGACGTAGATTGTGCGGCCAAGTAGACGTAGATTGTGCGGCCAAGTAGACGTAGATTGTGCGGCCAAGTAGACGTAGATTGTGCGGCCAAGTAGACGTAGATTGTGCGGCCAAGTAGACGTGAATAACGTCACTTATCATCAGCTCTTTCCACAAGGATCAAGCGTGCGGAAACCGGCGGTTGGCTATGTCTTAGGATCAACCCCTTGTGGTCGAGTTCAACATTGGCCTTCGGGTAGCACAGAAAGACCTGACGTAGAGCAAGGAGAAATTTTTTCCTGAAATCGTTCATCCGCTTGAACTCCATCCCGAACTGCCCCTTGATCGCCGCCCACGTGATGAACTGCGGTTTCCCGTGCGGGATACGATGCAGGCGTTGAGCCAGCCAGGCGTAGATGTCCAGGGCCATAGCGGAGTGTGACAATGCCATCAGCGCACGCTCGTCGAGGGGCACGGCGTGCTTTTGCAGGCTGTTGAAGTACCGGTGATTCAGGTGAAGGGTCGGACTCCAAAGAACCCTGTTGTTCTCATCTTTCGTTAGCCACAATTCGATCACGTCCACGAACTGATTGTTGATTTGCACGGCGTGGTCGTTCGCCATCATGGCCATGCGGATGGTGGCAACGGATAGACGCGCGAGCTGCTCCTTGAATGCACGAATGCAAGGACCGCTCGGTCCAGATTTCCCTCGTTTGGTTGGGTCTTGAAGGCGTCTAACGAAAGCAGTCAGGCTGCGTTCGACTTCAATTTCGGGGGAGCCGGTTCTGAGCGCTTCGGCGTTCAGGTGAGCCAGGATCAAGCGCGCCTTGGGGCCGAACGGCAGGCCCAACTCGATCCACCGGTTGGTTTCCGGGTGATGAGCCGTCCCTGCTTCGACACGCAGCGCAACATTGCCTTGTTCCCGCTCCCAAACCCTCACAGCGTCTCCTGGGTTCCGATAGGGCATACAGGTTTGGCAGAGCACGGTGTGCTGGTAAGCGATTTGCTCCAGCATCTCGGACGCGATGGATGCGTTGGCCTCCAGGCTGCGTTTCTCTACCGGAGTTAATTGCCGTGGTTTTGTGTCTCTCATCGTTTCCTCCTTTGGGAGAATTGTTGTGACACCAGAGCAGTTGCTTGGGAGGTATCTACGGGAACTTCGGTTAAGCCGTGGTTGGACATTAGTTGAATTAGCCGACAAGACTGGCATGGCAAACGGTTCTTTATCCCGTATTGAGCGAGGTCAATGTGGTACTTCAATTAAAGTGATCTGTAAGTTGGCTCGTTCTTTCAATATATCTCCATGTGAAATTTTAATGAAATCTGGGTATTTGGATGAATTTAAATACTAACCGATATATATTAATTTATTTTATTTTTTCATAAAAATTTTTAATTATATATCTTCTTAAAAGAGGATTATCATACTCTTAAAAGAGGATTATCATACTCTTAAAAGAGGATTATCATACTCTTAAAAGAGGATTATCATACTCTTTTATAAAGATATATAAAAGGTGGTTACTATCCCAGACAATCAACAAACCCGCCTTCTGCGCAAGCTCCAAGCGGAGCTTGAGCCGGACGTTTTAGGAGCGTTGGAAGACCCGGAGGTTGTTGAGGTTCTACTCAACCCAGACGGCTTGCTATGGGTCGAGAAGCGGGGCGAAATGGCGCGGATCGGCACAATGACACCGGTCAATGCGAAACATCTGTTAGGGACGATAGCCGCCTCGCTCGATACGGTGATTAACCGCGAGCAGCCGCTCTTGGAAGGGGAGTTGTTCCTGGACGGTTCCCGCGTAGCGGGCACGCTCCCGCCGATTGTCGAAAATCCAAGTTTCGCAATCCGCAAGAAGGCGTCTTCGGTCTTCCCGCTCGATCAGTACGTTGCGCGGGGAGCGATGACTGGCGACCAACGTGAAGCAATCCTGACTGCGATTAGGGAGCAAGCGAACATCCTAGTGGCCGGTGGTACGAGCAGCGGAAAGACAACGCTTGCCAACGCCGTCATTCATGGCATTTCCACGCTCTGCCCGCAGGATCGCATTCTCATTATCGAGGACACGGCGGAAATCCAGTGCGAAGCGGAGAACGCCCTGATTTTCCGGGCCAATGCCGATGTCGATATGTTGCGGCTGCTGCGAATCAGCCTGCGCTATCGGCCCGACCGCATCCTGGTTGGGGAAGTGCGCGGGCCGGAGGCCCTAGCCTTGCTCAAGGCTTGGAACACCGGACACCCAGGCGGAGTAGCGACCATCCATGCCAATAGCGCAGAAGCGGCGTTGATCCGGCTGGAACAGTTGATCGCGGAAGCAGGAGCCGTCGGGATGTCGCCGTTGATCGCGGAGGCGGTCGATCTGGTGGTGTTTATGGAAAAGCAACGCGGCCAGCGCCGCGTCAGGGAAATCATCGACGTGACGGGGATTACCGAGACAGGTTATTCAATCAACAAGAGGGTTAGGCGAACGGCGCGTGGCGAGGATCGTAGCGACACTCAAGGACGCGGGGTATCTCACCGTGTCCCAAATCCGGGAACGGTTGCAGGATGGCTCCTACAGAAGTTTTGCCGCGATCAAGATCGTTTCCACCACGCTCTTCGATGCCCTGGGACTCCGTGGCTGGCTTGACAAGGAACGCGCGAAAGCCCGAGAGCGGCTCAGGATAAAACAGAAAGCCTATGAGAAGGCATACGCCAAAAGAGGGGCAACAATGATGAAGCGGCTGACCGCGAAAATCGCCGGAATAGCCCCAACAAGTCCTGCCCGCAATGCGGACAAAAAGACTCAGGAGAAAGCGGCCAAAAAGCGGCAGACATCCGTACAAACCATCACCGCCACAATCGGCACCCGCAGCCTCGACCCGGTAAGCAAATACCTCGCTCAGCTCAACCCCGAAGCCAAAGCGCTCATCTCAAAACTCGCACTTGCTCTCCTGACGGAACACCCGAACTGGAGCCGAGACAAGATCTACGCGGAAGCCAAGAAATTACTTCCCGGCGTCTACCGAAGTCCCCAATCGTTACCGACCTAGCGTCGAATCACGGATGACAGGATCGACGAGCGGAGAACGAAACTCCGCTACGGACAGTCATTACCCGCCGCTACCGAAATGGGCCGAAAGGCCCTTTTTTTTGGCTTGCTTCCGGGTATTCACACCTGAATATGTGTAATATTTTGAAAAAATCCTGCCCAAGGGTTTTTCTGTAGAAAATAAGTGTCATGTGAAAAACGAGTAAGTGTCATTTCTTTCTAATCAGATTTATATCTATTCAGATACTTTTTTATCCAAAACCAAATGTCCTTCGCTGCAACCAGACACGTTCAAGAAAACAAAAAACCCAAACAGGTATTGACAATACAGTAGACCTCTCTACACTCACTTACCAGTGAGCTAAAATAGCCAAGGAGAGTTTTTGCACTCGACCATGGAGAATAAGAAATGAGACCATCCAAATTAACAGAAGAAGTTCGTTAAGAACGCACGAGATATTTAGAAAAGCGGCTCTATGAGACAGAACTACCAACCGCAGCCGATCTAGCAAATCACCTGAGTGCCGCACTCCCCCTATGGCCCTGGACATCTACACATGGCTGGCCCAACGCCTGCACCGTATCCCTCGTGAGAAGCCACAATTCATCACGTGGGCGGCCATTAAGGGGCAGTTTGGAGTGGACTTCGGGAGGATGACCCATTTCAGGGAAACATTTCTCCTTGCTCTACGCCAGGTCCTTGCCTGTTACCCGAAGGCCAAGATTGAGGTGGACCATGGAGGATTGACGCTGAGGAACAGCCCACCCCCGGTTTCTGCGCGCGTGATCCTTGTGTGAAAACCTGGTGATCGGTGAAGTTATCCACGGTCACTTACCGGCACAATCCTATAGATACCTATAACTATCTATAGTTATAGGCCCCGACCTATGGAAAACTCCCCACAACCAAGCCTAAGCTCAAAATCTGCGGCACAGAGCAGCTAGTCACCAGCCATCCTGACAAGGGCAGAGCACCAGAGAGCCCAACGGAAAGGTCTACAGGGAGAAATCCCTGCCGAAGGAAACGCTCGGAGCGGAAGGTCAAGCCAAGGAGCCCAATTCCAGCTCACTGGCATGGAACGTCAAAACCAAAGCAGAAACGATGCGCAGAAGCCGTTGGAAAGGCCCTCAGAGCCCCTCTCAGGCGATTACAGATGTTTAGGTGGGCGGGTTGGTAACAAGGAAAGAGGAAACCGCTCTACGAGCTTCTCAGAGGCTCAACGCGCCGTGATTTTTGCCTGTCCTCTCCGGCTCCATCAGGAAACCCCACAGCAATACTGAAAGATCGGGAGCTAGCGGAAAAAACAGGAAAAACTCTTTAGTATCTTTATCACCGTCAGCTCCATACTATGTTTCGCAAGTGATTTCAGACATAAACGGATTGCTCTGATCTACCACACACCAAGACTCAGGTATGCTCAATCACCTAGGTAACCATCCTCCCTTCATCCGCTTCGATGACAACAGCCTTGTCTCCGTATCCTGTGCATAAGCGACACGCTGTGAGCTATTCGGTAGTGCCGGAAACCATTCTCCGGAAACGGACATAGTGTCATTGAACGTCCACCAGTTGGACGGTGGAGATATTCAATGGGGTGTCATGCATGATGCTAACTGTATTTGCAAGTATCACTGAGTTCTCTGTCAGATCGGAAAAATTCCTAACCCATAAAGTAGCTTAAGAAAGCCGTTCAGACATTTCTGGGTCTGCTCTTCCTGGTTATCCTACCTCCCTAATCCAAAACGCCGGTTCTCTACAACACCATCTGACGCGACGCCGGCTCCGACATGATGACCGAATCCCGCCACGCCCTGAAGTACGCGAACACCTTCTCGGATGAGCAGGGCTTGGGACCTAGTGCGGACATGAAGGTAGCGCCATGACATTCGAGTTCGCGACCGCCGGTCGCATCCTGTTCGGTGAAGGCGTTCTCGGCTCAGTAGGCGCCCTGGCGTCCGAGCTGGGCAGCCGGGTGCTAGTAGTAAGCGGCGGCACCCCAGAGCGGAACGAGCCCCTGCTGGCCCTGCTCGCGGACCGGCGACTACCGGTCAGTACCCTTTCCGTCATCGGCGAACCCACGGTGGCAGTGGCCCTGGAAGGTACAGAGCAGGCTCGCGATTACGGCGTCGATCTAGTCATCGGTATGGGGGGCGGCAGCGCCATCGACGCGGCCAAAGCCATCGCCGCCCTGCTGTCCAATCCCGGTGATCCTTTTAACTACCTAGAAATCATCGGCCGCGGTCGACCCTTAGCCAGCCCGGCTACGCCGCTCATCGCCATCCCCACCACCGCAGGCACCGGTGCTGAAGTAACCCGCAACGCCGTACTCACGGCGCCCGAACAAGGGATCAAGGTGAGCCTGCGCCATCGATCCATGCTGCCCTGGATTGCTCTCGTCGATCCGGTACTCACCTACACCGTGTCACCGGAGATCACCGCCGGCACCGGCCTAGACGCCCTGACCCAGTGCCTGGAGCCCTTCGTATCCCACCTGGCCACCCCCCTCACTGACGGCTTCTGCCGCGAAGGGATGCGGTGTGCGGCACGCTCCCTACGCCGCGCCTTCCATGCGGGCTCGGATACCGAGGCACGTCGGGACATGGCCCTAGCCAGCCTGTGCGGCGGCTTGGCCTTGTCCAATGCCAAGCTAGGTGCGGTCCATGGCCTCGCCGCTCCCATCGGAGGTATGTTCAATGCGCCCCACGGTGCCGTCTGCGCACGCTTGTTGCCCTTTGTGATGGAGACCAATGTACGCGCATTGGAAGAACGCACCCCCACTGCGCCAGCCTTAGCCCGCTACCAAGAGGTTGCGGCCATCCTCACCGGTGATGCCACCGCCGAGGTCGCCGACGGCGTCGCCTGGATCCGGGCACTCAGTGACGAGTTGGCTGTGCCCGGCCTCACCGACTATGACCTGACCCGGAGCCGGGTGGCTACTATCGTGAACAAGGCTATGCTCTCCAGCAGCATACAAGGGAATCCGATCACCCTGACCGAAGCGGAGCTGACGGCCCTGTTGACCCACGCCTTGTAACAGGAACCGAGGTCACACAGGTTTTGAAGGATGCAGAGAGTCGCGCTGCTACTTAAAGAAGGGATGCTGACAACTCATTTCTTAAGCCGCGCGGCGCAAACGCAGGCGGATTTTTTTGTTCGATCTCTTCGAAAATATCGTACTGCACATCCGTCTTGATCTGCGGCGTGATAGCAATCGCAGATGCGGTGATCGCTCCCACTAATGCGGGTCGCAACGCACCCCCTGACCCGGCGTCTGGGTAGGATCAGCGGCAATCTCTCCCCACCAACCCTGCGCTTCCAGCACCTCCCGAAGGTGCTCCTTCGTGCAGCCAGGGCAAGATACCAACCACCTACCGCGGCGCTGTCGAAACGTTAAGAGCACCTTCTCCCCGCCCTGTTCCGGTGCGGAGCAGGGGATTTTGAGGGTTCTTTGGAGAGTGAATCGAAGCACGCCATATTGGCTATAGGGGCAACATGGATTGGTCGTTTTTCTTACACGATTTCAGAATTTGAAATAAATAGTTTGTTCGATTTAACGGTTGAAAAAAAAGCCCACTGTACGGTAGCCAAGGCCAGCTACAGTACGGTGGGCATAAGAGCCGTAACCCTTAATCTCGCCCCGCCCAAACCCGAAGCTGCGCGATAGCCTGCGCGGTCTGTCTTCGTGGTTTCTTGGTAAAGAATCCTGACTGCGCAGCCAACCCGGCACCCGTGGGCAGTATGGCTAACACCCGGCCTTGCACTTCGGAGGTTGTTTGCGCCCTCGCCTCAGTATCCCACAGCGAGATAAATTGCTCCCGACTGTAGGTGCGATTGCCGAGCGAAGGATCGGCAAGCCACACCGTTGACGCATTCACCCCACGCAACACGGAAAAATGCTCAGTGTCACGGAGTTTTAAATAGACAATCACCGGAATTTCGAGCGCGGCTAATTGCTCATAATGAATAGAAGCGGCAACGGATCGAAAGCCAAGGGTTGCTAATGCCTCCCGCATATTTTGAAACGAGGACCGAAGGGTTCCGATACCCATTAACCCAAGAATCTCTTGTTCCGTGACAGATTGTCCGTAGTACTCATTGAGCAGCGTTGCGAGAGACGCCGCACCGCAGGAAGTATCAAGGCCCTGTTTAACGACACGTTCATCGCGTAAGGTTTTCCAGCTTTTAATGCCGACCGAACCCGTCACAAAGCGCGTGCTCAGGTGAGCGCGTTCCTCATCCGCGCGGATGTTCGTTGCGGGGAATAAGATTTGGCAGACACTAAACCATGTGGCGAATATTCTGGTTTTATAGATAATTTTTACGTGTCACCTAGCCCGTTACATACCGAAAGAAATCGCCAGAGCACCAATCAAAACAAAGAGTAAAGTTAGCCAAATACCTTACCCTGGGATAAGTTACAAAACGGAACGAATCGCCGGAGCACCAATCAAAAAAAGGAGTAAAAAAGACGTAGCTACGTGGGTACCCGTTAGTACGTTCCACGAAAGCGGCTTGGTGAACGAAAATTCTTGGAAGCTAAAATGATAGATACGGGGTAAAATGAATCCCGTATAAAACAGAATTGTTGCGCTACAGATAAGAACCGTGAAACTAAACCGTAAATGCTCAAGCAGAATGGACCCAAGGCTATATCTGTAGGCGTCAAAAAAGAATACCGAGAGAACGGTAATTAAGGTTGGTATTACAAAGTACGGAAGCTGATCGTCGTGCGAAACCCTCCCTTTGGTTCGTAGTAAATAAGGACGCAACCAAACGCGATTCAGTATCCCCAGGATGGCAAAGTATACTAGGATACCGCTCCACGCTAAAGATATAGCCATCTCATAGCCGCTAAGGCTGGGTACAAAAACGGAAACAAAAAACCCGTATACGATGGACCAAATTATAGCTGAAGTTCCCAGTATCGCGGGTAAAATAAACGCAACCGTCCTTAATGGGGTAAGAGATCTAATAATTGAACGTTTTTGGAAACTATGATGGAAAACTTTTGGGAGAAGGACACCATAGTAAAGAGAAATCGCGATACTCAATAAAAAACTCGCAAAAGGGATGGAAAAATGAACCCCTTCAGGAAATATCCCGTGCGCAAAATAATCACGCCCAACCGTATAGATAAATAATAAAAAACCAAGGATCACTAGGGGTATTAAGAGATAGGGAAGTTCCTTATCGCGGTCTGTCCCACCGGTTGCCCGCTTCAAATAGGGTTGCACAAATAATGTAAACCCTAATGAATAATAGATCCCGTAGATCAAAACGGCGACATCCAACGGCGTCGCCGTGGACGTAAGAACCCTAACAACAGATAGAGGAAACACGAGGTGTAGTAAGGAGAATGCACCTTTGTAAGTATTGCGTATATTTTCCCAAGACATAACAGTGCTCATTTAATACACCCAGTGTACATCCAGCGTGGTGGTCGAATCGGAAAGTGTATCGCCTGCCATAGCAACGGAGATCGAATCTTGAAGGGTTTGTGGCACTACATCCTCTAGGAAGAGTGACATCAGGTCTTCCGAAAGCTCAAGTAAAACCCGATTCACGGTATCGGTAGGGAGATTCGCCAGAAAGTCTTGCCGCGACGTTCCCTTTGGCGCGACGCGGGCCAGAATTATATTTAAGGTTCCTATTGGAATGCTGTTGGAAAGGAACTGCCGAAGCGATACGCGGTCCAGACTGTCTGTAAGATTAACTAGATAGCGGTTGGCGTCAAAACTCTCCGAATCCGAATCCTCGGATAAGAGCGCCGAGGGCTCTGCGGATAAGGAATCCGCGCTTCCTCCGTCCCCTTCCTGGCCTTGGAGATGATCCGCAATAATCCTGTCTGTCGCGGTACCGACCCGTTCTAGGAGATCTCTAACAGTCCACTCCGCCTCTATCATTTTCGTTCTAATTCCTGCCACCATAGCGTCTACGGCATCGACTCCTCCGGCTTTATCAACCACAATACCAACAGCGCCTCCTATGACATGGTTTGAATTTAGCAGATTAGCTATGGAGTACATTAGCACATAATGGCCCCACAGTGTCCTGATTCCCATCGATCCATATTCATACGGGGAATTCATGACATCCCATCCCCAACTCATACTTCCATAGAAGGCCCCTACAGCTAGCCGCGTGATCCAATTACCCGTAAAAGGCCAAAACGCCCCTTTCGTTTCCGCCATTTCATCTTCGGTAAGCAGCGCAACTTGAAAGTTACTGTCCTTCCCGAAAATCGCTATGCGATCCGCTTCCGACAGCAGTTGTCGCGTTACCTGATGGTCGCTGTCGGCAAGCGCGGGCATCGCCATTGCTAAGGTAAGCGCACCTGTTGCGCAGGCAATTTTAGTGCGATAGTTTCGCATAATTATTCCAAACGTCAAAATGTGTGTACCCAACTGAACCCGATTTGCGAGCTACCGCCACCAGATAAAGTACCCATTAACCGCACATTCAGGGCAGTGTCTTTTGAAAAGTTATACCCTACCCCTAGCTGCAAATCGGTTTGCGTACGATATACCGCAGGTTGTTTATTCTTGTAATGACGATCCGCGCCCCGACCGGACCAGCGAAAGCCCGTTGCAAGCGTTACGCGGTCATTTGCCACAAAGGCAACGGAAGGGCTCACCCAAAGCAACCCGCCTGGACGCACGTCGTGCTCACCGTTATTCCGTAGAAGACTAACCCGATATCCCGCATCGCATGAAAAAATGACGGGATCAATCGCTTTGTATGCCGTCATCCCTACTGTAAACGACTTTAAAAATACAACGTTGGTACCGAACCTTTCCCACAAGGCCGCTTCCGTGGATAGGATGATCCCCGGCGTAGCGTCATCCTCTTTTAGGAGGTAATTAACACCTAACCAACTATCCCCAAACCGAGCACTGTTGGTGACGGAAGTTTTCGTTTCCCCACCAACGGTATCGATGCTACGGACACTGCTATATAAAAAACTCCCCCTCCCGTGCACTTCTATTTTTTTCGTAAGCCCATAATGTAACGATACCGTATTGATGAATACGTCCTGATTGACCTTTTTGGTACCCAAGGGAATCAAACCCCTGGTTATCAAACCAGACCGATCTCTATTTGAATACACTACCGATGCGTTAATCTTTGTTTTGTTTTTATGCGTTACCAAGTCGTCAATCGACAATGGCAACTCCGCGTAAAGCACGTTTGGGAGTAAAACTAAAAGAGCGGTAATAACTTCGCTACCAAGCGCGTTACGTGCTCTACCTTCGCCTCGCTTCCCTATCCCCCACACAGCATTCCGCCCGCCTCGGTTTTGTCGCAGGACCAACGCCCTTGCGTAGCGTGGATTCATGGGAGCTCCCTGCTCCGCCCAAATGAAAAATAAAATTCTTATAAATCAAATTGTTAGTTGATTCCACTACCAAGTGGACCCCCAATTAGACCCCGATCGAACCAAAATTCGACTCGGATCCGCAAGTGTCCGGTTAGTTGAGTGCGGAAGAAAAGAGGGCGCGGGAAGCCGCGAGGGGCGCGGGATGAGGGACTATTGATCGAGCGCAGTCAAACGCCTCCGATGCGGGCTCGGAGGGGATCGATCATGGGCCTGTGGCTAGATTTGAACGGTCTATGGCGGAGCAGGGATCAGCCAAAAGTAGGTTCAAAGGCGTCCGATAAAATCCAATAACTCTCCATATAAACATACAATCATGGTCCAGTAAAGTCCTTGGCTGTCCAGTATAATCCGTGAATATTGGGGGTCTGATCGGGTTTTTACGCGCGGAGACCCCCTCCAGGGAGGAGAATGATGCCGATTCACAACTGACTCCACGCAAGGTGGAGACCGCCGGTCCAGGGAAACACGAAGATGGCGTCGGCCTGCGGCTGGTGGTGTCCCGGACCGGCGCCCGGAAGTAGAGGTTGCACTTCTTAGCGGACGGCGTGTGGCCCTATGCGGAGCTCTAGCGCATTTACGAAGCCCTCTGCGTTTCCAACTATGAGCAAACTTGAAGGGCTATGTGCGCCTCATAGGTACATTCCTTCCCAGGCAGTATGCCCTATGGTTGCTGCGTGCCCTGGTTGGAGCTTTATCATACTAAAGGGTAACACCCTGTTTAAGGAAGGTAAGACTAGTAACGATAAGAAGGTCCCTGAGACGCCACAGAAGATCCTTACAAGCTTCAGGACGGTCTAGGGTACGTTGCGGAAAAGCCTGTTAGACATCACGAGATGCCCTGCTAATCGGACTCCTCCTGGTCATGATCCGCGATGACGCGCTTAGCGTCCTGGTCGTACAAGTTCGCAATTTCTTTTAGTGTCGCGGCGAATTAACGCAGCCCACCCTGGTCTCCCACCTGGATTCAACGGCTACTGCTTCTTAGACAACTTCCGTTCAAGCGCTACATCACCAGGATTCATATCCGCTGCCTTAATGAAAGCGCTATCGACCTCACTCGCCGGCTTGCGCAGCCACATTCTCACTTGTCCAAGGTTGTACCATGCCCAGGCATGCCGCGTCGGAGGTGCATCCATCTGTACCACCCGCTCCAACATTTCTTCGGCTTCCCTGAGCAATCTGAAGCGAGTATCCCACTTTTGCGGACTGTTCGGGAGACGCACCAAGCCTGCGGTCAGCTCGATCTTGCATTGTGCAAACTCGTGCAATGCGCGGACATCATTTAAGATCGCATTTCCGGCCTGTTTGAAATAGCTGTGTGCCCGCTTCTCTCGCTTAACGCGTCGTTCCAGGATGGCGGCATCGAATGCCTCTACCGGCGATAGGATGGCCGGTAACCGATCGAGCATGGTCAGCGCATCCGCGTGCCGTCCGGCGTTCAGATAGGCCTCTACCATTGAAACCACCACACCTGCGGATCCGGTCTTCGTCTCAGCGAAACAGTCGTGCACACCCCGTGCCCCTTCGATATCCTGCCGATCCGCGTACTCGCGAATCAGGCTCGCGGCAAGCAGCGCGGAGGTCGGATGGGCTTCCCAAGCCGTGCGGATTCGGTTCAGGGATCGCGTTTCGTCACCAGTCGCTTTCAAGTAGGCAGCATCTCGCAACGCTGCAATGGCGATATATTCAGGATGGGCGGGTAGGATGACCTGAAAATAGGTGCGATCCGAGTCGAAGTTGAACTGCGGCGGTAGAGAGCCGTTGTCCTTCATGCTCCCGAAAATCTTAGCTACCCCGGTGTAGCGACCCTCGGCGAGTCTGAGTTCCTTCAAGAACTCTCCGATTCGACGGTTACGTGCTGGAACAGGAGAGGGTACTTGGCCTTGATTAAGCTGCTCTAGTTTGATTCCCGGAACCGGACCTGGATAACTGATCACTTCGATGCGATTAGGATAAAGGTGGACCTTGGTCGGCTCGATGATGCCATCGTAGCTCCGGTGGTAGACTGCATTGACGATCGATTCGCGCAGCGCCATGTTCGGGTAGCTGACCGTTCCGCAAAACCTACGCAAATTTAATCAATTCTGATTAAACCTACTGTTTGCTTCCTGCTTCGCGGGGGCCGGTTTCACTGCCGTTTTGCGACGGCAGCCAGGGCCTTCCCCTCCACAGGCAGACACGGTGGAACTCACCGCGTATTCTCTTAGATTGACCGCAGCATTTATATCGCGGTCATGCTTCGCGCCACATCCCGGACAGGTCCAACGCCGAACCGACAGGGGCAGGGCTTCGACCTTGTGCCCACAGTCTGAACACATCTTGCTGCTTGCAAAGAAGCGATCCGCCACCACGATTTGACCGCCGCGTATCGCCGCCTTGTACACCAACTGACGGCGAAACTCGAACCAGCCCATATCGTTGATAGAACGCGCCAAATGCCGGTTTTTCACCATGCCGCGCACATTCAAATCCTCGATGCCGATGGTGTGGAACCGGCGGGTAAGGTCCGTTGTAAGCCGGTGTAGCGCGTCCGAGCGGATATTAGCGATACGGGCATGCAGCCTCGCCAATTTAGCTCTAGCCTTACGGCGGTTAGCCGAGCCTTTCTCCTTGCGGCTCAGCGAGCGCGACACGCGCCGGAGACGATTCAGCAAGGCTTTATGCGGCTTAGGACCACAGATGGACTCTCCCGTTGAGAGCGTTGCTAATGCCGATACGCCGAGATCCACACCGACCGCGCCTTGGTTTTCGGCTTTGGGCAGATGCGAATCGTCATGGGTATCGACGGCAACGCTGATGAACCAGCGGTCGGCAACGCGGGAGACCGTGGCCGACAGAATCTTGCCGGTAAAGCGTACTTGCTCGCGCAGGCGCACCCAACCGAGGTTGGGAACGCGAAGGCGCGAACCATCGAGACGGAATTGATCGTTGGTGAGCGTGAAGCAGTCGTGTACGCCTTTTTTGCGGAATTTCGGGTACTTTGCGCGACCGGCAAAGAAATTCCTGAACGCATTGCCAAGCTGAATGATTGCCATTTGCGGCGCGTTCTTGGTGACTGCGAGCATCCACGGGAATTGCTCTCGTTTGATGCTGTTCAATTGACGGCGTAGCGTGGTCTGCGATGGTTTGGGAAGCGCATGGTTGATTTTCCAGGCTTCATACTGCCGTTTCCATTCAGCAAGTGCCCAATTGTAGGCGAAACGCGCTGTACCGGAAGCCCGCGCCATATATGTCTTTTGCGCATTGTTCAAATCAAGCGCAATCTTGTGGGCAATCAACATTGCACTACCTCCACTGCCTTCTTCACGCCGTCGAGTAGTTTTTGGTTTTTGTGGCTCCGGCTGCCGTAGAGACGGGCGGAAAACACCGTGACGATTTCCAAAACGTCCTTCGCTAAGTCTTCTTCAAAAGTTGTGTCTTCGCCTTGATTCAGGATTGCCACCTCAACGCCCTTGGCCTCGCAGATAGCAAAGATCAGTTCCGCGCCGAAGCGCAACAATCGGTCCTTATGAGTGATGACTAGCCGCCCAATCTGCCCGCTCATGATGGCATTAAGCAAACGCTTCAAGCCTTTCTTATGGTAGTTCATGCCGGAACCAAGATCGGCAATGATCTCAACGGTCCAGCCCTGCCGGGCGCAATATAACTCTAGTACCTGCTTTTGCCGCTCCAAATCATCCTTCTGGCCATGGCTTGAGACACGGGCATAGGCCACCGTGCGCCGGGCGTCCGAATCCTCGGCATGGAACAATTCCGGTTTGAGCTTGGCTAGGTTATAGCGGCGGTGGCCGCCTACCGTGTGGTCCGCAACCAGCTTCCCGGACACTTCCCAACGGCGCAGCGTCGTGATTGAAACGCCCAAGGTTCTAGCGGCTTCACCTATGCTTACTAATCTATCCATATTGGATAGTATTGCATAGATTTGATAGGATTTCAAAAGAACTGTTCAAGCCCTGGCGGGATTGTTGAGCACACACCCCTCCATAGGAGGTGCTATGGCAATAGGGGAGCAGATTATTGGCGACACTGGAGGAATTACCTTGACAATAGGCAGAATACAAGAGATCGCACGGGAGAGGGACTGGACTTTGCACGGTTTTGTAACCCGCGTCAGTGACGCGACAGAGAGGGTTATCGCGGAGCACCTTCAAGACCGCGCTGGAAATAGAGACAGTGTGAGTCCCTTCTCCATGAGTGCCTTGTCCGAAAATTCCGCCGCTAGCCGTTTTCTACTTAATCTTACAAATACGCTAGACCGCGATGCACTCCGTGGTTTCCTAACTAGCCTCCCAACAAGATCTGTGAACCGCTGGCTGGCCAAAGCCGATCCGGAAGGCATGACGCGGGAAGACTTTCTAGCTAATCTACCTGCCGACGCCGTGAACAAGATTCTACTCTCCATTTCGGAAGCTCAAATGTCGCGCTTCGTGGCCGATGTGGTGCCACAAGACCTTCGGGACGCGATTATGACAAGCGGCGCGCCTTCCACTTCGAGCACTTCCTTGAATGTCCACTGGATATACTAAACAGGCAGCCCTTAAGGCTTGGCGTTACCTGTCTAAACCCATAGAGGGTTTAGGCGGCTGGATGACTTTTGCTGTTCCTCTAGCTTCAGTTCTGGTGATTCTAGACGCACCTAATCCCAATCCCCTGTATTTTGCCATTCTGGTCTACGGGGGTTACTACTTCTTGGGATTCCGCTTATTGGTGCAACCCTACCTACGGAAAACCCCAGGCGGGACAACGCGCGACAAGGAACTACCGTACCTAATAATACCCGTTGTGCTGATAAGTTTTTTAATGTCTTCCATTATGATCGGGCATGTCTATTTCGAGACCGGGAAATTTCCTGTAGGGTATCAATTGGCCTTTCCGCTATGGTTGTTTGTGTGGTGTAGTGCGTGTTCGATTTACTATGCCGTCCTACTCCCGAAGGTGTTCCACCATAACTTCCACACACAGTCGCTTGTCAAACCCCTTTCCCCGTTTAGAGCGGTTATGTTTATTTTACCCGTACCGGCGGCAATAACCGGGGGGGTTTGGTTTTTCGTAGCCATCTTTTTTGAAGGTTTTCCGGTATCGCGCGGCTTCTTTGGGATTTTTCCGGTACCCCGCGGCTTCTTTGAAATGGGCGTGTCTTTTACATGGGTTAGCATCCCGGCTTTCTTATTTATTCTAGCGTTTCTAAATCGCGTTTGGTTGCGGCCTTATTTGATGCAAACAAAAGGGATGGTTTCTCGTGACGATCAGTTGCCTTATTTCGTAATACCAACACTGATTGCCGTGTTTTCGGTATTCTTATTCGATGTGTACAGATATAGCCTCGGGATCCTTCCATTTGAGCCTTTGCTATTCAGTTTTACGCTGTTTATATGTAGCGTACCGCTCTTGATTTGTTTGGGGTTTGTTTTCCCACGCCAGTTTAATTTCAGCTTTCAAGAACGCACATTTACCAAACCCCCTTTGTGGTACGTGCTATCCGGTACCCATACGGCTACATTCGTACTAATCGCTTTTGTGACTATTATTGTGTTTGGGCTGCTTTTCAGTACGTAACGGGTTCCGGTTCCCATGAAAAAGAGCCGTAAAACTTGGCTATTGGCTACCGTGTTTAGTGTCTGTCAAGCTTTATTTTCCGCAACGAACGTCTATGCAGAGGACGGATACGCCTACCTGAGCACACGCTTTTTGACGGGATCGGTTCCAATTAAAAGTTGGAAAACACTACGCGATGAGCGCGTGGTTAAACAAAACCTTGATACTTCCTGCGGTGCTGCGGCACTCGCAACACTGCTAAATGAACACTACGGAAAATCTGTAACGGAACAGGAAGTGTTGGTTGCGTTGGGTATCAAAAACCTTCGCTCATCCTTTCAAAATATGCGGGATGGCTTAGAAAGCCTCGGGTTTCGCTCCGCCGCTTTTTCTATTAATTACGAGCAATTGGCTAAACTCGAATTGCCCGTGATTGTTTATTTGAAACTCCGCGAGACCGGTCATTTTTCCGTGCTGCGCGGGGTTAGTGCATCAACTGTATGGCTTGCCGATCCTTCGTTAGGCAATCGCACGTATAGTCGGGAGCAATTTAGCTCGCTATGGGATACCGAGGCTAGGGAACGAAAAGACGCCGAAGCGCAAGGACAGGTATTAGCCATACTGCCCGATGCCACAGGGTTGACAGCGCAAGCTGATTTCTTCACCAAGAAACCACGAAGACAAACCGAACACGCTATCGCGCAGCTTAGGGTTTGGGCGGGGCGGTAAGGGGGATCGACAGGGCGGGCTCGGCGGGAGTAAAGATGCCTGCTTCCAGAAATCTAAGGGAGGAGGGGATGATAAAGAAGCATGCCTTACTAGGAAAATATGATGAGTACTTTACGTCTTTGAATCAGCTTTTGGATCATACTGATGAAATCACGTATTACTTATCCACAGAGGTTTCCTATGCCTATGACAGCGAGAAGATCAAAGACTTCATCAGGATACAGATTGAGATAGGCGATGGCACAGAAGTGTATTCCAGAAGATCAAAAATATTCTTTAAGGATGAGTTAATTCCGATCCGAAATCTTACTACCAGAATGGTATTTCACAAATAAATCATCCAGCAGATGCGATTGCCAAGGAGTTGCAGACCTCAAATCACGATCTGCTTGGAGATCTCAATCGCCTGGCGCTTGCCGACGCCGAGATAGGCCGAGGTGGCGGAAATCGTGTTTTGTCCCAAGAGCTCACGCACGGCCTCCACATTGCGGGTCTGCTCGTAGATGATCGCCGCCTTGGTGCGACGCAGGCTATGGGAACTATAGTTGGCTGGATCCAGACGTGCGTAGCCGACCCATTTTTTCACAAGCGTGCGGTAGTGGTAGGTTGAGATCGCCTGGTCCGGGTCGCCGCGGAGCCTGGTGAAAAGCAGCGCCCAGGGAGACTTGCGGCTTGCTGCGATCCACTGGGCGAGCGCCTTTTGGGCGTAGGGCGTGAGAGACACCAGGGTTCCTTTTCCGGTCTTCTGCTGACGGACCACGAACTCATCACGTATCCGCCCTTCGTGGTCGGTTACGTCATTAACGGTGAGGGCGAGCAGGTCCACGCCGCGTAGCATCGTGTCGATAGCGACAGCGAATAGCGCCAGGTCCCGTGGGTTGTCCTCGGCTTCCAGTAGATGCTTGATGGTCTGGACCTGCTGAGGTCTCAGAGGCGTCATTTGGCCGACGCTTTTGTCCTTGTTCCAGGGAGCGATAGCAGGTCTTTCAGACTTTTTCACGGCAGGTTTTTCAGGCTTGCTCACTCTTGAACTCCCAAACAGCGCTTGATGGTGAAGTCGAAGGCCTCAAACGGATCGGTGCTGCGCAAATTGTAGCGATAGCAGAACTCATCCGCATAACGTTGCAGATGGTAATAGCTGACGTTGTGGAACTGTCCGGATACCCCGCGGATCAACAGCGCCCAAAACCCTTGCCGAATTCCCTCCCAAGTTTGCTTGCGCTGGCCGTCTTCCCATCCTGCCCCCCCTCCTCTCATCCTCTCACATCCCTATAAATCATAATTTGTTACAATAGCTTCTATCATAGGGTTGCGGTTTTTTTCTCTGCCACCAACGTGATAAAAGTGTTCACGGGTGATAAAGTTAAACTTACTCCAAAGTGATTCAATATATTCATTTTTCCTGTAATCGTTATGATGCCAAGTTGACAATATAAACATACTATACGACTGAGAAAGAGCATGAAACAATACTTGTTCATGCTTATCATCCCAACCATTGTAGTAATCAACATGACGCCCAATGTATGGTGGATCGCAATAAATTATGTCAGCTCCCGTTCCAGCCTTTATTGTTTTTTCAAAACCTTGACACTTAAACGTGAAGTCTTTGTGCTTAATTAATGTTGAAACGCAATCCACTTGGTTTGCGATTTTGGTGACATACGCTTGTGTAAACCGTTGCGGTTTACGACAAAACGGAATATTAAATTGACCATTTCTATTGAAACGAATCATTCCATTAAAACCTGCGCGATTAAGAAACAAAAAGTCTAACGGATTATGTTCTTTGTTAAACCTATTGCGAACTTCGTAATAATGATCTTCACCTTTTTCAAGCAATTTTGAACCTTCAAAAATTAGGAAATTTCTAACAATCTCTGGCGTAACTTTGTCATCCTTTATCGCGTTGTAAAAATTGATTAAGTTTGGGTTATTATCACAAAGCAAAGCGCGTTGTGGCGCAACATTAAAAGCAACAACACCAGTCCCCATAAACGGCTCAATCCATATTCCATCAAAATCGTCAGGCACAATACTATTAATCCATGGCACTAGCTTTGTTTTTATACCTTGTGATTTAATGGGCGGTATCTTTACTTTCACTTTCTCACCTTTTCTTCACTACATTTCTTTTGGGGACAATGAGAGAAACATTGCCATTACGATATTCTACAAATTCTTTCAGGTTGGTGATTTTCTTTGTGCCTATTTTACCATCAGGAACTGTGATTTTCCTATAATTCATCCAGTAATCATCAAACCATTCTTCTCCCAGCTTAGAAAACATTCCATTTTCGTTAAGAATATCTTCAATATTATTGATACTTCCGATATTGGCAGTATTACCACTTCCACTTTTATCGCTGGCAATACGCCACTTTTCGGCTACAAAGAATTCAAAATTTCTTACAACCGAAGTGATAGACTGTAGTTCACCTATTTTATATGCTTTGGTTTCATCTATTGAGACATCAACGCGATCATAGATTATACCTAAGCAAAAATGCCCAGAATATTCACCGTAAGGAAATTGTATGTTTTTTCTGCTGGCTCGATCTTCAAAGTATTTGCCATGAGAACCAAGTGTAAATCCGTTACACAAATGTGATTTGCTAGGAAGACGGTAAGTTGTTTTGAAATCTACGGCAAACTTGATACTTTCATAATCAGCTTTGACGAACGATATGTCTGGATAATAATTCTGATGTTCTGCAAGCACAATTTTTAAATTATGCTGCTGTGCAAATTCCATTATTTTTGGGAACAAGTGAATTTCCAAAATTTTGGAAACAATCTTTGTGTCGGACGAAATAGTGTAAACATTTTGGAACACGTCTATAAACCCCTTTATAGTCCATTTCCCGTCATTGGTGCTAATATATTCTTGAAGGCTAATCACAAATTCCTTCAAATTTAATTCAAATTCCTCTTTCTTGTTCATCAAGTTCTACTTTGCTTCAGGTAATAAAATTAATTTGGTTAGGCGACCCGGTCGTTCGGTCGATGCCGCGCAACACGGACAAGTGGTCTCTCCCGTGCGGGCGCAGATGGACGATGACGGGGATACTGAGCATGAGCAGCTGTTCGAAGTTGAGCGATAGGCCGTGCGCCGTGAATCCGAATGCCGGAAGCACCTGTTGTAAATCCGCAAAGGAGGCGGTCCCGTCGAGTTTGGCCTGTTCCAGCTGAGCGGCCAGGTCCAGATCGCCGTTACGCTGGGCACGGGTCAGTTCGAAGAAGAGCTCCTTGTCGCGTAACAGTCTGGCGAGCAAGGTCTTCTTGAGCTCCTCGATGGTCTGCGCACCGGAGAGCGCGGTCAGAAGGATCTCGGTCATGAGATCCCGTTCCACGGCTGAGGCCGTCATGCCGATCTCGGCCTTGATGACTTCCGCGAGGATCGCCTGTTCGGACACCGCTACGCCGTAGTAGCCGTTCAGGATCGTGGCCGCGGCGGCAGAGCCGCACGAAACATCGAGATCCTGCTTTTCGATGCCGTTGTCCCGCAGCTCCTTCCAATTCCGAAAGTGGACCTGGTCGTCGCCGGCGGACAAGGACGTATGGAAATGGAATAGGACAAGCAGCAGGATACAGCCGGCTTTATGCGGTTTACACAAGACCATCTGGGCGTCCCGGTCATTGCAAGCCGGCTGGAATTCTCCCCTGAGCAATGTCCACGAGCGCCGGTGGGGTATTCCGCCCATAGGATGAGAACTCTAAATAGCCATTTGACTCCGCTGTTTCCATATCTCGTGGCATATCCGGGAGGAATCCGGACTCGATTCGGTAGGCGAAGTACCCTGGGTCGATCTTCTCCAGGACGCTTGCCCCGACTAGAGTTTCCAAGTAGTCAGGTGCTGTATATGGAAGACGGTACGCATCCACGATGGCTGTTAGTGCGGCTGCGCCATTCTCTTTGGAAAAAACACCAAAGTCCATGAAGGTTTCAAAAAAATCCTTTTTAATTTTCCCAATTGCCGCACGGTCCAGGATTTCCACTACGAATTTGACACTGACCTCTCTTCCAAATTTGGGCGGTGCTTCTTCAAGCATCCATACCTTTACGGGCAAGTGAGATTCCATGGTTTTCGCATCGTTTAGTAGGTTATTGTCCAAGCGTGTTTTAGTCTCGATCCTCCATCTCCGGAGAAACATCTGCCGCTCACGATTCGCGAATGTCCTCCCTACGATACAGATCACTCTCTCTCCCAGGAGAGATTCCATGGCCTCTTCGAGCTGTCCAAGCCTCGCGTCAAGCTGATTTTTTTCCAGACCCCTATTCGGGAATGTTGGCAAACCCTCAGGGAATAGGTCTTCCTGTAAACCAGCTTGCTTCGATTGATCAACGGGTTCAAGAAGCCGAGGCGCTGCTGAGCCGATCGGAAGTGCAGTCACAGGCTTCGCTTCAATGAGGCCGCGGCACTCGGCCGCGGAAAAGTGCGAACCTTCGCTCGGCAAACGACACGTCCCGCGTCTTGCC
>Ga0209671_1000327_pt1 | contig 29199 bp, 17 predicted proteins | sample WorMetHERISLAND2_2_FD_187401 | JGI IMG/M metagenome (GOLD analysis project Ga0209671, IMG submission 187401) | Marine gutless worms symbiont microbial communities from Max Planck institute for Marine Microbiology, Germany - Olavius geniculatus... | ecosystem: Host-associated > Annelida >...
GTTCAGTGTGGGAGTGATCATAGTTGATAATTACTGTTTGTCGATATCTCCATCCACTCCAGAGATAGTTGCGCTCAAAGTGAAAAGTTGCCTAAAATCACGACGAATTTTGGGCGTTTTTTGCCCTCCCAATTTTACAGGGGCAGTGCTCCCTGCCCAAAAGTTGTATCCACGTTATCACCCCTACCTAGCGTCAGTTAGTGGTGAAAGTCTGGTCAAATTTCGTCAACAAATACCAAAGATATCTTGCTCACAATGTTTGTTCGAGACTCACGGATGGATGAACTAACATTCTGGAAACAAACAGAGGCATAAAAAAGCATCTGGTCTTCAATAACTCTGCTGCAGTAATCATTAGATTCTCCCTTTGTGACACAAACTGACCTGATGCATTTAAACAAAAATGAAAATTAGTAATAAGTAGTATTAGCATGTCTCATCAACAAAACATGCACAATACACGAGAACGTCCAAGTTGACTAAGTCTGCTTCTGTCGACAGATACAAAAGTATTCATTACATACAATGAACACTAGGAAAACCCAGCTGTGACTGTGGCCTGTAAGTTAGTACTAAAACAAGTACTAATAAATACACATCGTACGACTTGCACACACAAAAAATTATTGCTATGCTCAATCCCAGTCAGTCACCTTGTCAGATTCTATGGTATCAGACCAAATGCCAATTATTAAAGCGCTATAGCCATATAGCTGTAATTAATGGGATCGGTTGTCATGAGTCTGTTTAAGGGTAACGGATGTATCGTGGCTAAATGGTGAGCAATAGGGTCTCGGTTGCTACTGATCACTAATAGAAAGTTGCATATTGCGTATCAGATGACACAAAAATCATTGACCTTGGATGACCTTGAAAGTCAGTACTGTAACAAAAAGTGCATCTTCCCTAGCAACAGCTGGGCTTCTTGTTCCTACTCCTCTCTATTTTAACGATCCTGACTGTTGCAAAGTCTTCTGAATTTTTGTGTGAACTTTAGTGATCTTGAGAACAGCCCTTTGCAAAGCTGGCAGTGAAGATTTTCCGTGCCAAAAAACGATGATCACAAAAAGTAGCTTAGGGACTATAGTTTCTGCCAGGTAGATTCAATCAAAGCAGATTATCAGCATAATACGTAGCGCATATCCACGGCTGCCAACTACTTTTGCTGAAAAATGCTGAACATAGCATACTATAATGCCAAAATGCTTAATTCCTAACGATACCGCAATCTCGAAATTAGACCTTCAGCATTGCTATATGTATAAAATTCGGGCCAAGTGTTCAAGTTGTAAGTACTAGCCTTTGTAGCATAATAAGCTTTGGCTGAAACAATAAAATCTAACCTAGCCAACAGAAAGTGCAGGTTTTGAATACAAATAAGCATGTTCCGTTTACCCTTAGGGACAGTGACAGGACTCGGAAAAAAACATGCTGATGCCAGGACTCTCAGCTGCCACCCCATCTCTTAGTGGTAGCTGAGCTACAGACATGTATGCTATAAGTCACTAGTGGCATTGTGCCAGGGGAAGCAGGGGGGGGCCGAGTACCCGTAAATTTTGGAATGTCCAAAAATTGTCAGAAAACATTCATCATGTCAAAAAATTTTGTTTGTCTAAAAATGCAAAACTTGGGGTTAAACCCAATTTGGGGGAAATTTTGGGGGAAACATTAAAACTTTGAGCCCCAATAATCTCTTTCGGAAATTTGCAACTGTTAGTTGGAATTCTGTCGAAAATTAGCAACTCCCTGCCTCGCCTACTTTTTTTAGCCGACGATGCAACAATACACCACTTAGTCACCATGCATTGCTATTGTTCAGTTCAGGGGCCTAATGTACAAAACATCGAAAGACAATCATAAAACTGTCGTAAAATCATAGCAAATTTGTAGTATCTTTGTCGTAAATCAACAAGTTATGATGTCATAACATGGTCGTTAAAATGTCACATCCAAATTTTGGAAGCTAATTTTTACGACTTCGCAACTTTCTCATAATTTTGTCCTAACTCTAAAATTAGTCAGCCAATCAGCTGGAGTTATGATAACCTCAACCAATCGTGATGCAGTGTCACTGAGCCTGGCGATGCACAGCGCTGTACGCTGATTACCTGCCTCCACCGTTGTCAATGATTACCAATGTAAACAACAGGAAATAAACTGACTTTGCGGCAATTTCGCTGCCCAAAGTTACCACAAACAAAATTTATACGATTATCGCACTACTGAAAAGTATATACTAATAAAAAATCTAAATAATTACTGCATGCGTGATTGATGCTTTCGTACTAAACCTAATGAGCTGTCGTACGTTTTCTCGTAAATTTGTCGTAACTTTGTCGTATAATTTTTTTGTAAATCGCGTTTTATTGTAAATCTGTCGTAAACGTTCCGTAAGTCGTAACATCGTCGTAAATTTGGCTTACGATGTTTTGTAAATCTGGCCCCAGATTCACAGCATGGTAAGGAGGCTGATATTCAGAGTTTGCCATCGGCAGCATTCAATAACTGCGCCTTCGTTACTGGAATGTGTGAGGACGGCTTGTGCTTGTAGAATTCTGACGCTGATCCGATGAGGAATATGTGGTTCTCATTGTAACTGAACCTGGAAATGGCAAACATATTACAAACAGTTACAGTCTGATCTCCAGCTGTCTTCGCTGCAACTCACTAATAACAAGAAATTTAAGCCAATGTGCACGAGACACGCGAAAGCCTATAGCAGTTCCTGTTCACAAACTGTCAGTCTATCTCCAGCCATTTCGTTGCAGTTCATTCCTAGTGTGTGCGCTGCAGCCGAAGATTGCAAAAATCAATAAAAACCCCATATTCTGGAAGTTCAGGGTCTTTCAAAGTCATCAATGTTGATACGACTGAAAAGCTCGTCAACAGTGCTTGTTATGATAGGCAGCATGCCCATGCCTACCTGCAGCCGTTTTCACGAAAGACTGGCCAACAACGGTAAAATAACGACTTTTAAGGGGGTACCACTCTTTGATGCCCTTGTGCGCAAGTTTCCTTGAACCGAGAAAATCGAGACTTGGAGGGTCAAAATCTACGTTCAATGCTAAAAATTTCATACGCAGTTTGTCTTGGTCTATCTGTAGTGATTTCAGTGCAATTCGCTCTTGAAATGTGTCTCGCAGCCCAAAATCGCCAAAAAATCCATAAACGCCTCTATTTTGACGTTCAAGGTCATCCAAGGTCACTGAATTCGGTGGCAATCAAGAGCCAGTGTACGACTTCCAGTTAGTGACTAACAGTAACCTAGGCCCTATCTCGCACCGTTATTGAGATACAGTGACTTATCGGCTACAAATCACAAATTTTTCCTACACGCCTCTCATTTAGTGCCCACATTCTGGGTGACTCCTTTCGAATTTATGGAAAAGCTTTACGGTTCCTGAAACTAGATTCTTCCAGGCAGCCGATGGTAAAGATTTGGTGACCTTAGCTTGCACCATTTTTGGCTGATCCACTTGTGTGACAGACAGATGGACAGACAGAGAGACAGACAGAATTGCGATGGCTAAGATGCACTACCAAAGCGTGGCTCGCACTTTGCTTTGGCATCTGGTCTGTAGCATAAAGACCTTCATCAGCATTTCAAAAAGTGCACAGATTCAATGTAAGATAATAGTATTCTCTGGAAATTACCTGCACTGTTTTTCGCATGAGCCAGCTAATTACAGAAGCACCAATCAAGCTAAAAATAACATCGATAAGTCCACAAAATGTGTTGCAAAGCATTGTGTTAATGCAAAGATAGCAGATTATTTGCAACATATCCGTTTCATCAAGTTGTTTTTTGTGAATCAATACTCTCACAGAAGACCAGATATTTCAGCAGTACCATATTGTTTTAATTCAACCTTAATTTCCATTTCTAATCCAATGCATAGTGTACAAAAAAGCACATTTAACTATACTCAGAAAAACTACGTTAAGTGTTAAGTCTCCAACATCTTAGCTTCCGATTCTTTCATACAATTTCTATTGCATCAATATCATCATTCTATTTGAAATATCACAAAACTGCAATAACTGCAATGTGTCCTTCCAAACAGCCTATTGTTAAAAGTTAAAACCAAAGATATAGTATACAAAAACTACTCACCCTAGAATGCCATGGTGTAGACCCTTTGCACGATGTCCAAGAGCATAGAAGAGTTTAAAACATCGACAGAGCAGCACGAGAATGTCTTCATCAGTACTAGAAGCTTGCTCAAAATATATCACAAAGACTTGACTGCACACAGCAACACAACAGATTAACAGTGGACCACACTAGCCAAAATCATCATTATCATATATAACTGTTTAATGAATAGTTGACAAATGCAACTTCTAACAATGCAAGCATGCAACACATATAAAAATATGCTAACATTTGAGAAAAAAGTCTAATGGAGAAACAAATAATATAAAATGCCATGACAAGTCACAATAAAGAAGAAATTTGTGCACTACAGAAATTAAAATAATGCAGAAAGATGTATGCTTTTTGTCATACACAAAGAAGTGACGCTTAACCATTCCTTGTACCGATGTGCTATTTCTGGAGCTGATGGCACTATAACTTATTCCTAACTAGAGCTCTCGATTTTCATATAAATGTATGTTGACTAGTGGCAGCAAATTTCAATAATGACCAGCTAAATACTCGAACACATTCAACATAAAAAATGCCAACTGCACGAAGTGATTACGACCATTGAAATCATTTGCACAAAATACTAAAAATGTTGGGAAAAAATTGGATGGGATATAAAAAGTATATCAGCTTGTTCAATGTGATGCAAAATGGAGAACTGAAAATGAAAGGAACAACTGTTGCATAATTTTACAGGGAAAACGGCAGCCAAAACAGCTAAAGTGGACTAGATTTTGAGCTGTGGGAAAATTGTGAAAACCCCTATCTAACCAGTGTATGGCACATATAAGATTTAGCTACATACTTTTTGGTCAGTGGAATGTCGAAGCCGAGAGACCGGCTGAGGAAGCACTCTGGAGCTTTGCTTGATGACAGCGCACCACTCCGAGCAAGCAGCTTGTCTATCGACTCATTGTACTTGTCGGCCGAAACGTCTTGAATGTTGACTAAACTGGTCATTTTCCCACTTCACGCAGAACCACAAAACAAATGACTAAATATATGACTTGACTTCTACAGTACATCATGGAATTGCATGCAAGGACTAATCTAAAGCATCAGTCTTAAGCTGACAGTAAGAATATAGTTCACTTACGACACACTTTTGTGTCCATCTATCTGTCTGCCATCTGTTTGTTGTGCATGTATTGTGGCTAAATGGTACGCCTAACTGAACAAGTAATTTTAGCAAAGCTCATAAGATGCGTGACGGCCTTAGCAGTTCCCCTTCACAGGTATATCTCCAGCCAATTCACTCTTAAAATGTGTGTCACAGGCCAAAATCGTGAAAAATTCACGAAACCCCCTCTTTTGGGGGTTCAAGGCCATTCAAGGTCATCAATGTTGATAAATCTAAAAAGCCCGTCACCAGTGCTTATAATCATGTGCAGTATGTCTGTACCTCTCTGCAACAGTTTCCACACTAAACGAGCCAATAGCGGCAAAATAATGTCTTTTTAGGGGGTACCCCTCTTTGACACCCTCACTCGAGGGTTATCCCCTCACCCAGGGACACAAAATTTTGTCACGATAAACTAGAGTCCTTGGGGCAAACCACAGTGAAGATTTCATGATTCTAGGTGTCGCCATTTTGATACAGTGCCAGAGTGTGACAGACGGACGAACAGACAGAGAGACGTCTAGATGATGGCTAAGATGCACGAAGCATTACATGCTGTCGAGCGTAAAAACAGAAACTGTGTGAAGAAGAAAATATGGTTGGCCAACCACTACCCTGTGATACCAATCTGAACCCACTACAACACCCTCACTCACCCAAATGGGGGTACTGACTGCGCCCCCAAGCACTTGCATTGTGAGCTGCGACCAAACTGCTTCAGTGGCTACTACTGTCAGCCTATAAGAACTTACCAACGCCATATTGCTGATCCCGACGAACACCTGTTCTCTAAGAATAGGAGTCCCGACCACCAGAATTTGCATCGCAAGCATTTGGGGGCATTGCTACAAATTTACATTATATCGAAATGTATGTAAGTTAAGTAAGAAACTGTTCACATTTGGACGCAGACAATACGGTCAACTCTCCCTAGTGACAGCTGAGCTATTCTATTATGGTTGTCCACGATAATTGCAATCATACCAAAAATGTTACCAAGATATAATCAAACCACGAACAGCATCATCATGCATCAAGTGACACGGACTTTCAGATCAACAGAATATACGAACAGAAGTGGAACTGACTTGGATGTGACCCGAGGTCGGTTGAAGTATGCTTTGATAAAGTCGACGTTCTCGGTCAGACCCATGAACTGGCGTCGACTGACCCGTGACACGTCCGGTATAATCATCTCGTGGATGTTCAGCTGTCCCTCGAACCACCCGAACCACGACCTGGTGCCAGTCACCAGACTTACTAGCATCAATAACTTCTAATAAGCTTCATTATGTGACCTACTTAAACCTCCTATCTCTCGATACAGCGTCTGGAGTGATATAAGTGAACACTATCTCACCACACTCAAGCATGACAACTGATAGCATCTCAAAGTCTGTATATCACACATGCATCCAGGCAGAACATGCCGTCGATCACAGCCATGAAATAAATATGACTCAACGTGGTCTACAATGTACTACATTTTGTATGTTGCAAGTTGTAATAATTAGTGCTTGGGCCAAATTTTCGAAACTGCTTAGGAAGATCTTTGGAAGACTTCTTTTCCAAAGAAAGTATGCAGATTTGCAAAACTTCTTTGGAAAATGTCTTTGGAAAAATTTGAGAAGATATTACAAAGAAGTGAGGGAGTGAGTAGGGTTTAATGTCTCACCCAACACAGTATAGGTCATTTCGGGGACGGCCTTTCCAGGCAAAATGCACACAAACACAAAATAACATAATAATGTCCTGCACGAAGGAAATGTGTAATAAAACGAAATTTGCAAAAAAGTATGCAATGTTGAAACTTAGCTTAGACGTCGCATGTGACGTCATAGGTTATTTGCGTAACGTGGCAGTAAAATCAACAAAGAGTAAGTAAAGGAAACTGACGTTCGGTCAACTTAAAAAATGAAGCAATGTGTAAAATGTGTTTCCTGTAAACGTGATACTATAAGAAGTTTTCCAAAAAAGTTTTGATTACGTCACATGGTCGTTATAATCGCATCTGATTGGTTGAACTAGTTTACGAAGATAAGAAAATAAGAAGTTCTTTGGAAACGCAAAGAAAGCCATCAAAAATTCAAAAAAAGAAAACTTCTGTGGAATTCCTAAATCATCTGACATAGAAAGATCTTTGGAAAATATCTTAGGAAAGTTTAGAAAATTTGGCCCCTTGTCTTTAGTGTTTGTTACACTAACATAATGCACTGCAGACCATGTTGAAGCCTATACATATCAATAAATGAGTGAAACAATCATGTAAGTAATTGTTTGCTACGCGGAAAAGCAGAACACACAAAACAACAACATGAAAGCTAAAACTAAACGTCCATGGCAAAAAAAATTTCCAGTTCAACATCTGTATACCTGTGACTGATTGTAATATAAACAGTACTCCATATTTACCTCCATAGCATCAAAACGATAGGGCATCAAACGTGACAAACAGTGCAGTAACGGGTTAGGTATTATACATCTACATGCAACTGACCGATGTGACAACAATCTAATAGCAAAAAAATATGTCAGTCAGTCCCGCGCTGACATCTTAGCAGCCATCTACCTAGCTATCTACTGCACTGTGCAACACTAATACCCCGTTTACATGAGGAAGCATACATGAAGCATTCATCGAGCGGAGCACATATAGAGCTAGTTTCGTGAATTTTTGCAATATGCACCGTTATCAAGCAACCTCTAAAAGTGCACAACCTGTGCTTTGTGCGTGCTTCGTGCACTTTTAGAGCTGGCTTGACAGCGGTGTATTCATCGAGCTGGCTCGACGAGCTATGGTAATTAGCATGCTAATTAAGGGAGGGACGGGTTATAAGAATAGACATAAATATTTATATACATTGTACCCAACCAATCAACTATGGCTGACACCATAGCCGGTGCTGCAGACTATGGCCAAACACCAATAACTGCAGCAGCTGCTGCTATTAACTCGTTTCTATCCATCTAGCCTATCTGAAAATCAACGCAAAAAACATGGCAATTAACATGACACGACAACATAAATAATAGGCCTATTGGATATATAACACATGATCAACTGTGGGCTAAGCCTACATTTGAGCCAAGAGGTTCTATCAGGCCCGCTTCATGTGTGCTGTTCACGCATGCTCCAAGTCTGCTAGACAAATGCTTCATGTATGCTTCCTCGTGTAAATGGGATATAACTAGGGACCAACCGAATTCACGGGAAAAAATGCATGATTTCATGGCAGAATTTTCAAAATGTGCCAAATTTCACGGAAAATTCACGGAAAGAGTTTCGGAAATTCACAGGCCACACAGACGTTATTTTGAGGTGCTGTGCTAATGCAAACGAAGAAATTTCAGAACAACGAATATTTACTACACTAAGTCAAGACTCAAGACAGTCAGTGTCAACTACTTAGTGCTGAAGTTCGACACGTAGCAAACAGCAACATCCGTACAAAAGCTGCTGATAACACTCTGGAATTGTCATAAATTAAACTAACAGCGCAAAAATTCACGAAAAATCACGGATTTCACGGAAATCGGCGTTTTTCATGGAAGGAGGTCAATTTCACGGAAAATGTCACGGCCGTGAAATCGTGAATTAAGTTGGTCCCTAGGTATAACCCAGGCATTTCCCCGTGAAACTTTCACACCAAGTTTGGTTTTCTACCCTTTTATGTTTTCAAGGTAAGAGCTTGTATGCGATGGAGGGATGATGCAGAGTGCTGAGACGATAACACAATAACATCAAACAGAGCATAAATACCTTCTCAGGCAGCACGAAGACATTTTCTTCTGCATTTCCGAGACATAAAACGATTTCTTCAGCATGAAGCCAAGTCCGGGAAAAGTGTAGCCACGATATACAAAACCTGGAAGTGTGGAAGTGCCCTCGAAACCTGCAACGTCGTACAAATTTGCGGGCGAAATACTGCATTACACAAAACAGTGCTAAAAATTATAGAAATCAGCAACAGACAAGCACTAAACATTATGACAATTATACAACTTGCAACCTACAAAATGTATTTTCATTACGGATTAGTGTATATAACAGCAACGTGAAAAAAATACATTTGTATCACACACGTCCAGGTAGGTAATCCAGAAAGTCACGAAAAATTCCAAATAGAATATACTGATAAGTTCCAAAATTCTGCTTTGCTAAGTATAGTCCACCTCCATGCTACACTTCTTTGCAACATGCCAGTTTTCAAGCAACAAATATTAATAGCAGTTTCAAAATAAGGATAAATACACAATAAAGTATTAGACCAGACTGCACAGTACAGGAAAATCTTGTAGACTGCCTCACGCAGAACTAGATGGAAGTTCTTGACAATAGAAAAATAGCCATAAATAATATTCAAAAATAAATCGTCAAATACCACCAGTATTGCATGAAATGCACATCTGATGAGCTGAGAGAAAAACTGACCATTTTCGTTCCACGCTGTGGCCCCGATCAGAGTCTGATCATATTCAAGAAGCGGAAGACACTGAGACAAATAGAACAAGAAATCTGCTGCAGGAATCACCTCCTCTTCCAGCAATATAACGTAATTCTAAACATACGTGCAAATATCATACCCGAATAATATACTAATAACGGGTAGGCCTACAGAGTAAAATTTAAATCAAAATGTTCTTAATTCAGACACAAATGCACTCTACTACACAATAGAATGATGCCATAATATACTCAATGGGTTATAGCTGTAATAAATTCTCTAGTAAATTATAATCAAACTCAAGCAGCCAATCACCTGCACCATGCTCCATAAAAAACGTGCCACTTTTATTTTTCAGATGTTTCATGAAACATTGGCCGATTTTGATAACTTCTGACACGCGACATAAGGAAAGAACTTGACGTAAATGACTATAGTTTTTGTTACCTCACTTTAATACAGTCGCTACACTACCTTGCGAAATGCAGAAGTCGTAGTTTGGCTGTTTACAACAATGAATTTATACTGGATAGTGCATGCATCGGCTCAGAAACGATTACCTGAAAAGTGACGGACACGATGGGCAATTATTGTATCTCAAAAAGTCACACATGTCACATCACATCCTTTTTATTACAGCATGTGCTCAAAATGTCCTCCTCCAGCACGAATGCAAGCAGCAAACGTTCACACCACTCGCAAACAGCAAGCTCAACAACCTGCATTTCACAAGGTAGTGTAGCGACAGTATTAAAGTGAGGTGAAAAAAAGTACAAGCATTTGCGTCGAGTTTCTTCCTGATGTTGCACGCCAAAAATTATTAAAATTGGCCAACTTCGCACGGATCTATTCAAAAAATAAAAGCGGCAAATTTTTTATAGACTATGGTGTAAGCACAAACATGCAGTGTGAACCAATGATGCATATGAAGAAAACTTATTAACAGATCTTATTAACTTACTGCCTGAGGAAACAGCTTCCACACTTCTTCAAGTGCTTTTTCAATAAGATCTGCATAATCATTTTATCCATATTTTTACAGGTTTTAAACGACTTTAAAGCTTAGCAAAAACATTATACCTGCATTATACCTGTGATAAATATATCTAACAAGATTTACTTTACCAAATGAGGTATAGAAAAAGTGGCTACATCTATATCATGATATGCAGTTCACTTTCATGTGACTATAATACTAACACCGCACTTTTTCAGAATACCAAAACGTCATAATTATTACAGGATTAACTGTCACAATATCCATCTTATGAATAAATGTAAACAAAATATTTTCAAATGATATAAAAAATGCACCAAAGATGCAAAACATCAAGTATGCCAATTCTATTATAACACAAGTAAATTAAACCAGTCACAAAAAACTAATTAATACTCACAAATATACTTTGTGCTGCTTTCGAGCTGGACCTTTCCAAAACCAAAGAATTCAGCCAGCAAACCAGACTCTTCAAATTTTATATCATACATGACCTGCATTTAAGATACAAGCAAGTAATTTGTAACCCAATCAATTTTCTGAAAATTGTCATATCAGCTATTCAATAGCAAGGAGGTAATAATTATGGACACAACTAGGAAAGAAATGGCAAATTCTGCACAGCAGTAGGAAAAGTTACCAAAACTCCTGGCGCAATGAAAAAATAACAATCTAGTTGCAAATAAACCGATTATCCTGCTGTGCGCTAACTTAACTGGGTTTAAATTAAGTAAGTAAGTAAGTAAGTAGGTGCATGTTTAAAGTGCACAATGTCAGCCAGTGGCCGAATCAGAGGCACTTGGCTGAGCTGCTAGGGGGAGCATTAGGCCTGTTGGAAGCAGTGAGTTTTAAGGAGGCAATGGAAAGTGTCTGCAGAGGTAGAACTGCGGATGCTAGAGGGTAGTGAGTTCCAGACTGTGGGGGCTGCAATGCTAAAACCGTGGGAGGCAAAGGTTGTGCGGACACGTGGAACCAACAGAAGATTGGTGTTGGCAGAATGCAGAGAACGTGTGAGAGTGTGATAATTGAGCAGAGAACGTAGATAAGCAAGCTGAGAGGAGTTGAGAATGTTGTACGCACCCAATCAGAACACGGCCAAAAGCACCTGCTCCCACTCAATGTACCTTGGTCTATGCAGAAATCAGTTACAAATAATAAAATGTGCACATATCTGGAAATCGCAAAATCTGCAATGCATGAACGACAGCTTGAAATAAAAGAATAATTTTCAGACAAAAAAATGACAAAGTCTTCCATCACAAAGTAAAGAAAAAGTAAGTAAACACTCATCACCAGCACAACGTAAAAGTACAACAGCGGAGCAAAAGGCTCACCGTGACCATCTTTGGCACAATTCCGGGAATGGCAAGCAGCGCTTCAAACTGTTGTAAGGCAGCTAGATGACTCAGGCCTACACACACGCAGCAATACCGTAAGAGTATTATTTCTTTAAAATCTCCACAAAAAATAAACTGATAGCAAACCAACAATTTCGAAACACCCAACATGAAAGGAACGAAACAAACAGGTTAATAAAATAAAACTACCGGTGCAAAAAGTCCAATATGTTTCAAATAACCACCTATCGCACTGAACTATGAATTCAATTACCTGGTATCACAATGATAGGAATGTTAAATATAGCATTGCCCTTCATCGCTGCATCAGCAAGTGGAGCGGGTGTAAGCTTCTCATCTAAACGAGCACCTGAACATCCAACTGCCAACACTGTATAGATATCTTTGAATAAACAGCCACTAATAAACTGTAACAAGAAGCACAGCTGCCACTAAAAAGCCGACCGTACTGGTTGTCAGTGACCTTCAAGATCATCCAAGGTTGATGATTGTCACGTCATTTGAAAGCCAATATGCGACTTCTTATCAATGATCAATAGCAACCTAGGCTCTATCTCGCACCATTTAGCCACAATAGCACGTAACAACCTTCAAGGTCATCCGAGGTCAATGATTTCCATCTAATCTGACAGGGCATATGCCACTTCCCAATAGTGATTAATAGTAACCTAGGCCGTATCTCTCACCGTTTCTGAGATATGGCCAGTTTTCCATTGAAAAATGCACATTTTCCTACCCCCCTTCATTCAATCCCCAATTTGAAAACGTTCCCTTTTGAGTAGATGGCTAAAATTTTGCACGCCCGAGTTTAACACCCATGGCTAATTATTCATGTAAAAAGTTTTCCCCTACGCCTTACCTGTTAGCCACAGTACATAGGTTACAGACAAGCAGACGGACAGACAACAACCATGACAATAGCTCGACCGTTACTTAAGTACTGAATAGTTTGTTGACGTTTCGGCAACTGCTGCTGCAGTGATACCCTTGTCGAAACAACTTTCTATCATTGGATGCCACTGCAAAAAACAGAAAACTGCAGCGGTTGCCAACACGTAAACAAACCAGTCAACAGAGATTGTACTTTGACAAATTTACAGAGGTTACTGCACAAGACAATCTGTAAAACGCAACTCTTGGTGACAGAAATTCGCAGACAGCTGACACTGTTCACAATAATTTTTGCACTGCAACAAACCTCTGCAGAAATCCTCGTATCCGTCGTACTTGCGGCAGAAAACTCGCTTAGCCGAATTTTTCTTTGTATTCAAGTCGACCTTCTTCTCACCTCCATTAACTATCATACATACATATACATGTACAATTATTATGTATACATATTAATTATGGCCATATTAACAGTGGTCATAATATGCTGTAAGTGTCTTTACTGTCTTGCCACTTTGTTGAATGTAACAACTGGGTTACGTGGCAACCCACAGACTGTCAGACAGAAATAGCGAGACACCAAACATATTGCATTTCAAGGTAATGTGCTTACACATCATCAGAAATGACAAAAAATCTTGTCAAAATGATTAAAATTAAATTAGAATTACTACCATTATATGCCAATATCCGCTAAACCTCCGTTTAAGGCCACATTTGCTGTTATCTTAAGCTATGATTCATCAGCAATTTGGCACATTCCACGAATAGATATTTTTGGACTTAACCAGTTTTTAAGCAGCACTGCAAAGCAATGTGCACGCAAAGTATTTCACAATTCATTCGTGTCTTCAGAGAACATTCGCAGCAAATGCAGTTTCCCAGATAACCAACTATAACCTGATCAAAGCGAAAAAAAATAACGCAAAAATGAAATGATGACTGACACTGCTTTGGGACACAGAATCTCTTATCGATTGGTGCAGGCCACGTGTCTGGTCCGCCAAACTCAATCTGCAACATGGCATTCATAGTATAAGTAAGCTACTATGATGATGAAACTGCTATCACTCACAAACATTATATCACATACCAAAAATTTGGGGCAAAACCCAACGTGAGTCCACCCAGCGCCCTAAATCCGATTGGGAGTGAAATTTCCCATTAGGAAAGCTACACGGCCCGAAGTAAAATGTATTAGCATGCACAGAATGCACAATGTTGACTTAGGGTAGGTTGAAATGAGATAACAGAACTTTTTAGCTAGTGGACTGAATTTCACAAATTTTTTTTTCAGCAGGGGTTTGGCTGTAGTTGATCACTTGCTATTCCACTTTTTGACAGCTCGCTTCATTTCAGAGACATTTGCGGTCAAAGTCGAAAGTTGTCTGAAATCAAACCTAATTTTGAACGATTTTTGCCCTTCAAATTTTAAGGGGGTGCTGCCCCCCAAAAGCTGTATTGGGGTTATCACCCCCATGTAATGGCACGTCATGTGGCAAAGTTTTGTTAGGCTACACCCCTAGCTCCGAAAATATTGAGGCTCATAGGCTGAATTTTAAACCAACTTTTGACCCCCCCTTTAAAAAAATTGTAAGGGGACCTCCATCCCTGGTGGGGGTGTGCTAGCAAAACTTGGTCATTTTCTAGCGCGTGTAAAAATTTGAAGGCACAGCACCGTCGAGTCGATGAACCAAGATAAGGCATCCTATCAACTTTCACACATCTATAATTAATTACTGTCTGCCGCAGAAACACTTGGTGGACCGTCGTTCTGAAAGAAGGAAGCAGCGGATGCCAAAACGGCAACAACTGTCCAATTAAAATAAGTTGTATGTCCAAGAATTTACGTAACTTATTAACTTATTTTTTCCCACATCCATGTCCTGGCAGTGTAAACTGGTGTCCAGCTGATGGCTAAGGATATAGAGATCAGTGCTGCTCTGTGGACCTCTTGGAAAGGGCTTCACATTTTTGTTTATATGCAACACCCGAAACCAATGACAAACCAGTATGAGCACTAAGCAGATGCTGCAAAAATTCTTACAAACAGTTACTCAATTCTTGTGTCTTCAAATCAATAACAGATCAAGAAATTTTTAGTAAATTATACTTTCTTATGCAAATTCCATCACACACAATAACAACAGAAACAAATTTTAATGATAAAATGTGGTGAAAAAGTAAAATTTACGATAGCGGTACCTCTTCAAACGGAGAATAGCCAGACAGCTGAGATCGTCCAACAAAACCCCACGCATCACGGAAAGAGATCTGCTTACTGTATGAACTACCAACCGATTCCAAAGCTTTCTGCGCCTGTTCCGACAGTCTGCATACACAGACAGATTGTTTTAGCAACACATCGGTAACATGAAAATGTAATTACTGATACACAGCTTGCTGCCGATGTCCATCAAAGTCAAAAAGAAATGCCGACAACTGAATATAAAGTTGAACACAACTACCAGACAGCAGAAATGACAAGAGGTTTAACTGGCTTAGCTGTCCCAAAAACAACCCAGTTATAACTTCACAAAGCCCGATAATCACTTCAAATTCTAACAGCATACGGATCACAGATCAATTTCTCCAGCATATTACATTGGCTACTGAAAGCCAATAACAGTACACCAGATCACCTCAAATTACTAATTTTACTTCACAAATTCAAAATATTAGACGACACAGCAGCATCGGTAAGTTAAGCTCTTATGCTGCAGTTGAACATTTAGCTAAAACTGTTTTATTTCTTTCATGGCGCACGGTGTACAAGTGCTAACTGTTGTCTTATACTGGCCAGTATACTGAATACAGTATAAGTGATGCCAAATGCCGATTACAATTGCAGTTAAACTGCCAGCCAAATGCAGCAGTTCAATAACAGTATTAGCGATAGCTTTTTGACTCCCTTTGTAGCAGAATGGGAAGTTTCACATACTTCATATAACAGTGCAATATTTAAATGCATTGTTTAATAAACATACACAGAATCCTTATAGTGGCGCTGATTTCCATATCATTAGCCTTCAGCCAGAGAGAAGTACTATTTACTGCAAAACCATCAATACAAGGCTAGTGCATCATGTGGTAAGCCTGTTTATGTCCCAGCTCGTTACATACTGAAAAAGTTTCTCATCCATCCAAGTACAAACTGGGCTCAGCATTTAATAATGCCGACGTGACCAATGGCATTACCAACTAAGCCAAACTGCCTCAATAAACAAAATTCAAACAAAAAGTCAATACCTCGAACCGAATAAGCACAAAGAAATTTCATAGCAAGGAACAACAAGAAATTTGAGCTATGCTTATGAGATGCGTGAAAGCCTATAGCAGTTTCTATTCAGTAGTTCGGCTGAAAACTGGGGTGTTCACGCTAAGTTAATATACAAATAGGCTACCAAATTCTCTATCTGGATCGCAGAACGATAGTTCCGTGCCGCCACTTTGTGAATGATAGAGACTTGTGTTGCAGCCCAAAATCGCCCAAAAAATCCATAGAAACCCATATTTTGGCATTCAAGGTCATTCAAGGTCACTGAATTCGGCGCCAATCGAGAGCCAGTGCATGACTTCCTATTAGTGATTAATAGTAACCTAGGCTTTATCTCGCATCGTTTCTGAGATACAGCGACTTATTTACCGAAAATCGCCATTTTTTCCTACCCCTATCATTTAGCGCCCTCAATGGGGATGACCCCTTTCGAATTTATAAAAAAAAGCTTTACGGTTCCTAAAACTAGAGTCTTCCATGCAGCCGTTGGTGAAGATTTAGTGATCCTAGCTTGCACCGGTTTTGACTGATCCACCCGTGTGATGGACGAACAGACAGACAGACGAACAGAATTGCAATGGCTAAGACGCGCTGAAAGCAGCAGCTGCTTTCGTGCGTAAAAACCGAATAAAACTAATATTTGTGGAGCGAATAGGAAAGAGACTAAAAAAACTGAACCAAAACAGCATTAACTGCATGATCTACTGACTGTGTCTGCATATCGTCGTGACTAATAGCAATCACCACTTGGTTGCTAGACAACGACTGCAGCAACTTTGCCAACAATGCACTATCTGCAATTGCCAGTAAAACACCATCATTATAAGCCAAATGACAGCAACAAAGCTTCAATAACATGAAACACGTTACACATTCAACACGCATTTGCTGCAAAAATTGTGCATGCTTTCAGTCATGTGTTACTAATGACGTTTGTATTACAGAAACATAACTTTCAATACTTGTTTGACACAACGTACAAATTCTTGCAATACGTTCTACAAGTAATATCAGTTCTGGCATTATTCCCAAAAATGTTGACCTCTGCTAATTTGCGTCACAGCTGACTAGCTGAAGTCATTTTGAAATGTGACCTACCTTTAGCCAAGACTACATCATGCTGAGCACATAAGCTGGCTTCACAACAGTACACGGTGTTTCATAAAAAAGCACCCCTTTTGTTTCTTTTACAACTCAGTCGAATGGTGATCAATTTGTGTGAAATATTTAACAGATGTAGTTGAAGAAATATTAATTCAAAATATTTCAACAAAATGTGGCTGTTAGTTAAATATTCTTTGCTAGTTGTGACGTAATGCTGACGTCATAATGTGTCGTAAGTACAAACTGGCTCGTCTCTGACAGAAAAAGCATCCTTGCTTTATAGCTAAGAAATCTAAGAGAATGAATACAGATGATGACAAAAAATTGTCTTTTTTTCACAAATGAAAGTTATTTTCAGCTGAAGCCGCATCTGGAACAGATGAAGTAGATGGTCTGTTTCTGCAGCAAAAAAATGATAAAATAAAACTTGCCACACATGTGCATCAGAACAGTCTGCCATCAGAAGTGACGTCTTGAAAGTCATTGCGAACATGTCAGACTAAACTTAAGACTCATTTGTGTTCGATGTCCTTTCTATAGCTGACCATAAAGTGACTAAAGTGCTTCAGCATTTTGCAATCTAAATTTTTAATGTAATATAGTTTAATGTCAATCAATAATCTAGCAGGTGAATAATGTTTGCGATAATGTGTAAGATAAAAAAGCACAAGTAACTAACCGTCCAATGACTGGTAAGTGTCGAAGCGCACAGCTTTAGCAATCTGCATTGTATCGACATTGACAACAGCAACGTTGACACCGCGGCCCGGGTTATTTACATTCATCTCAAACACACTGAAACCACACAGCATACACAGCATGCATTTTATGTACATCAACTGCAACACAGCAACCAACATTTGCTTACAAACTTAAAGAAAACTTATCAGCAGTGACTAAAAAATATGATGAAAAAATCTGCAAAAATATCAAGAAAATCTGTACAGCATTTAGCTATACCAGTGCTTGACTGCAGAGATTAATTAAATTACGAGCGTCATTACATAAACAAGTTACAAATAAGTGGCATTTACATAACATAACAAGAGCTAACAGCAACTTTAATTCACCTACAAAGCTCCGATCCAGCTGTACAAATGACTTTAAAATATGAAAAAATGATTGGATGGGTCATAGTATTCACCAGATATTATAACAACTATTAAAGCAATAGGCACAATATACACTGATAGTGACTTCTGCGTTAATTGGTCAGATGTTAATCACTTATTATCATAAAATACTCGTACCCAAAGTATTTCTTAGCAAATCCGTTTAAAAACTCTTGTCACTACATGAGAATTGTGTGGTTAACTCACTATTTGCCGTTGATACACATGCGAGGTCCCTCGACATTCTCCTTGCCACTGAACAAATGTACAGGGAACTCGTTCGGCAAACAGCTATTAGTGAGGCCGCATTGGGCAGACGAGAGTCCAACTGGTACAGCACCGCCAGCTTGACTGCCAGCTGCTGCAACGTCTGCTGCCTGAGGAAGAATCAGCTGACTGGCAGGCTTCAGTTCACCCACTACAGCACACCAGCAGCATACTCATCACACACAGCTGGCTTGGTAGTACATCGTGGGCCATAAAAAACGTGCCACTTTACTTTTGTCCATATCTTCGCCGATTATTGACCAATTTTCAAAATTCTTTCACTGGCACACTTTGCGGACAATTTGCAATAAGCAGATTATTATATATCAAAAAGCTTTACAATTCCTCAAACTAGAGTCTTCCAGGTAGCCAACGGTGAAGATGTGGTGATCCTATCTTGCACCGTTTTTGACTAATCCACCCGTGTGACGGACAGATGGACAGACAGAATTGCAACGGCTAAGACACGCTGAAAGCAGTAGCTGCTTTCACGTGTAAAAATGAAATGCAGTGTAAGAAAACAAGCAATATATCAAAATGCTAGAAAATTTACATCTGCAGACTAACACATGTTAATGTTATAAATTTTACAGCACAAGGGAAAACAAAAGAATTTTAAAAAATACTCAGAAAAACTAAGATGGCAACAACAAAAAACAAAAACCGTACATATGCTATATTAAAGACAAAATTAATTACAAAACCCTGGCTAAGAATGTGCTGAATAGGAAATGTTTCACAAAAAATAACAATAATGATCACCGCTTACATGGAAAGCCAATGCAGCCTTTAATTTCTGCAGCTTCAGGATATTCTTTTGTAGCAGCACGCACCACATGCTGCAAACACAGTGCATGGCTGAGGCCAGTCACACTGAGTCAAAATTATCAAATTACAAACAGACACAGCAGGATGCTATTAGTTTTCCAAAACTACTCGATCAATTAATTATCTAAACCAGAAAGTGCTCGTGACAGCACACATCTCCGCCAAGTGAAATGATTTGAACATTACTACTACTATTACTACTAGACCTACAACTACAACTATGCCTACAGATACAACTACACCCTACAACAAGGAAAGGGGAGGGAGAAGAAAAAGCCGGAAATTGTCTCCCCATCTATCTGGCATCAATATCAAAATATGGCTCCTCAAAGATAATGGGGTCGCGACCTTGACCTTTTGGGGTCATGTGACATCATCGGTCATGCAACCATTCGACTCACAGTGATCTACTTCCTATGGGTGATCCATTGTGACCATGCCTCTATCTGGCACTGTTATGGAGATATGGCGCCTCAAAGTACATGTACACAAACACCATCACACTGAACAAGGGACATACAGAACGACGGACAGAATGACCAATCTCTTAATGTTCACTAAGTTTGCTTGGCGGAGATCACAAAATATGCAATCGATTCCGACAACGATTATGCCCGTTGAGGCAGTTCACACTTAAGACCCTAATAATCTGTAGTTATCTGTAGTCAAACTGGGTCCTCAAGTCAAAAACTCTTCAGATTGCTGTGATAATGTTTTACTGGTCAGAAGCCATTCCAAGTATCTAAAAGTACTGAGAAGTAGTCCTGTCGAGGCTTTAATTTTTTTATGATGAGAGAATGACTGAAATGACGATCAACGAACTCGTGGCTATGTCCCAGGACTGTGACAGTAGTGACGGAATAGCAATAAAACAATTGTCATTACCTGAATATTATTTGATCGTCAAATAACTGCAGTTTTGTGTAATAATGTAACTCCCACTTTACAAAATTTAGTAAATTCACGTATGTATGTACATTAATTTTTTTAATGCACGTTAATTATTTTTAACGCATGTTAATTTTTTTAATGCACGTTTATTCTTTAACGCGTTAAAGCATTAATTTTAGAGCTCTTATGAGAAGCATAAAGAAAATGCACAGAATTATAAAAATGTGATCATATGTAGAAAAACATGCAAAAATATACAAACGTTTAGCATATTTCATATAAATTATGTGAGCTTGCCATCTGGAAACAGCATAATGTATGGACAATATGCGACATGCGGAGTTCTGCAAAACGTGATATATGCTGCAATCGCATGTTTGCATATTATTGGAACCCCAAATTTATCTGTGTTCGGCAGTGACTGGCTGCAGTACAGAAAACATGACACTGATCAACCTGTTCAAGAGCACTGCCGGGCACTGCAAGACCACGCTGACCAAACATAACAAAGCTGTCCCTGAATTGGAGCTTTCCAATCGACTGAGAACCGAATGCTTGTATCCACTTCTTGCCAACGTCCGACAAACTGACACACACACACTGGTTGGTGGCGTGGCGTAGTGGTAAGGTGTTTCATCTGATCAACAAAGTTACTCTATGCCGGATCGAGTTAGTACTTAAACGGGTGACTATCTACGGGCAGGTAAACCATCTAGATACAAAGCCAGCCAGCTAGGTCGACTCAGCCTTCTACCCTCCATGGGACGGTAAAATGAGTATTAGCTTTCAGGCTAAATAGTAATAAAATTTATGTACAAAACTGTTCAGTTTATATACAGTGTAAAAGTGACATCGTGGTTGTAGATATAAAACAGCACAAATTACAATTTAAAAATTCAAACTTTACCATTACACAGTCAGCAAAGTTCTTCTGACATTACCAACTCACATTGTAAGTCCAACAGCTTCAAAAAACAAATGCAGATTTTGTCATTTTCTCACTTGACATCAGGCCCACTCCACATTACATGGTTACACATGACATTTAATGAACGATTTTTATGCACGACAGCAGCTACTGCTGTAGCGCATCTTAGCCATGTACAAATCTGTCCGTCTGTCACGTGCGTAGATCAGTCAAGCTAGGATCACCAAATCTTCACCATCAGCTGCATGGAGAACTCTAGTTTCAGGATCCATAAATCTTTTCCATAAATTCAAAAGGGGTCACCCTAAGCGAGGCGCTAAATGACAAGGGGTAAGAAAAATTTGCGATTTTCAGCCAATACAGCTGCGCGAGATCAGTCACGCCTTCTGGTGAATGTAAATGAAATGCTATATACACTTAGTGTTAATTGCTGGAATTAGTGAGCTTAAGACTTTTTTTGCACCGGGCCTTCAAACATGCACTGCTGTCACGCGTTCCTCTTTGCGTTACAAGGCTTTGATTTTTCTGGTTTTTATATGTTGGACCGACAGCATGAAACTCCCTGCCACACGAACTTACGAGCTGTAGCAACTTAAAATGGTTTTAAGCGCTTGCTTAAAACAACTATGTTAACACCGCTTTTAACTCGAAGTTTTTTTGCTGTCAATCGATCAGAATGTGGCACGACCATCAAAACGTAAAAGAGAGAGGAAACTGACTGAGCCGTTGCGTCATCCTGTGATGCCATCAGAAGCAGATGACCGTCATCAATGCCAAGACGTAAATACCGGATCAACACCGAATCTACAGTCAGATTCAATACTACAATTTATTCTTCTATCATTATATGAACTGGGCAACATACGATACTGTAATATAATTGTATGATAATAACATTATTACATAATAATTATTATTACATGTATGTATATGACAATACTGTAGCATTGGTTCTAGATGAAACAATAATAAATTGGCATGAATCAACTGAAACACATAAACAAACTATCATACATTACACAAACAAGCAAAGCTACATTATTCTGAGTGCCATATCACTGATCTTTTCATTAGAATTCTTCTTTTTGTTATCTTTATTTTGTCACATATGTTTAGAAACTTATTTCATCCATGTTCATGCTATAAGCACAAAATTAACAAATAAATGCCAACATCACCATTCACCATCAAAGGCTAGAATTATACTATAAACAAGTACAATGGAACAATAGCTGTAGTGGGATGACAAATCATACCATCGTCATAAGTGTCAAACTGCCTGACGTCCTCCACGGCAAGTGTCTTATCTGTACACAACAAAACACCTCTACGGGTCAAAACAATCACTACAACCCAGTTTTCCGTGGCAAATGTTGCCACATTCCGCAAACCATTTTGCAAAATTGTGCAGCTCACCGCGGCAAAATTGTTCTAATTCTGTGGCTCACTGTGACCTTACGTTTACAAGTAAACTGAGCGCTGTCCTGTCAAAAAAACTTTAGTTACTGAAGGCTGGCGTTTTGCTCGGTTATGCTAGCAACATTTAGAGAAAATTATCAATTTTTTAAAAAGTGCAATCTGTCAAGTCAAACTGTGTTTATTTGTGATTGTGTGCCGTATTGTGATGGCTATTAGTAGGGCTCACAGTTTTAAACAGTTCAGTTTGAACTTTGATGTTTTCAATAGGTCTATTTAGACTAATTAGGCCTATACTGTGTCTATTTAGTTACGTTGTGAAGTCGACGATTATTAAAAGTGTTGGCCATTTCTCAACTTTTGCAAAATTCTGGGAAATTCCACGAAAATATCAAAATTCCATGGAAAAAGGCAAATTCCATGGCTCAGCTCGAAATTCTGCGACCCGTGGAAAACTGTGGGCCTAGCTATCACAGTGTCATGGTTGAAAAATAGGTGGGGGCAGTAAACTGCAATTTTTGAATAGGCACTGCAAATTTCTGATGGAATTGCAACAGACAGTTGCTAACATTTCCCACAGAGGAGATTATAAGAGTGCTCAAAATTGCAATTTTGCCTCTAAATTTCCCCAACATGGTTTTTCAGCCATAAATTTTGCAGCTCTAGACAAAAATCTTCGAACAAGAAGACAATTTTCACCAATTTTCTAACAGCTAAAAATTTGAGAAAGAACCCCCCCCCCGCCATACTGCCACTGATCACTACATATTTATGCCTGCAGTTGAACAGATATAAGAATTTGTTTTTCACTGATCAAATGTAAGCAGTGCTGTAAAAGTGTAGACATATGTGACCTACAGCTCAACACCTATAAAATTACCTTAGTACTTCATGTAAATTCCAAAAAAGCAATGCAAAAACATTTAACGGTAACAATGGAGCCTGGGAATAATGGAAAATAAAATGAATTCAGATTTAGTTAGCCATATAATCACAATACACAGTGTTTCGTTTAAAAAACACTTTTTTCTTTTTTTATAACTCATACAAATGATGATCAGTTTACATGAAAGTTTTACCAGCTGTAGCTGAAGAAACACTAATTCAAAATATTGCGTCAAAAATAGTTGTTAGTTGAATATTCTTTGCTAGTCGAGGTGTAATGCTGACGTCATAATATGTCATGAGTACAAGCTTGCCTGTCTCAACTGGTGCTGTCAGTTACTACCCTGCTTCGTTGGTAAACTTTATCTTGTTCACTGATAAAAAATGTTCGTCGTATTAGCACTAAGCAACATGTGGGCATAAGATCAGGCGTCTCGCAATCTCAAAACTCAACCACCTTTCAAGTGGTGTGTGATGATGCACTGTCTTGGCGGAATGTGCAAAAGTCAAGCTATCCCTATAAGTGTGCGACAGTGATCGTCTTGGGTGTTTTTGTGGCTGCAATAGTAAAACTTTAACAGTTTGTCATCAGTAAAGCAGACGAAGTTCACCATCGAAAAAGGGCAAACTACTCAACAACTGTCAGCAACGATTGCAACAATCTAGCAAAGAACATTTAACTAACAGCCACATTTTGTTAAAACATTTCGAATTAGTATTTCTTTAGCTACACCTGGTAAAAATTTCATATAAACTAATCGTCATTTGAGTAAATTATGAAAGAAAGAAAAAGAGTGCCTTTTTTAATAAAACACCATGTATAAAACACCACTTAATGCACCGACTGTCAAACACCAAAACAAACCAAACAGTGGCACAGTAGTTTAGACAATAAGGGCCGATTTATTCACATCCAGGTTAAAAATAACCTATAGGTTAAACAACATCTGCAAACCTTTCACAGTCATAGATCGATGAACCAGAAGACAAAGAACCATGACAACATTTTGCGTAGTAAATTATATCATTATAGTCAGCAAAATTATCATAATATGATTGCACTTTTGACAATATTAAAAATTTGTGTAATAATTGTAATCGCAATTATGTATTAAAACTGTAATTTTCACAGCTGTTGCAGTGCGTTGTATTGCATTCTGTTAAAATACACTGTACATTAATTGCCATTTAAATATCCTCTACTACCCATAGACACGCCATTTAGTTCATAAGCCTACAGTGGACCGTAAATGAACAGCCACATGACTACTACCGCCAATCGAAACTTTTGATTCATGGTGTGGTTATATGGACGAGGTTTAACTCGTGGATTAGCAAACTCTGGTTAGTTTTTCCGTGAATATACGCGACAAAGGTTAACTCTGGACTTAACCTCGCGACCAAGATAACCTAGGTTAAGTAACCTAGAAGTTAACTTGGACATGAATAAATCGACCCTTATCCATATAACACGAATCACTGGTAACACTAGAAAATGAAGCACTACAAAATCTTTCAATTACAAGTTTTACCACACAGATAAAAAATCCAAGTGCATCACTTCAAAGATTTCAGCACTCCACTCAAAACGTTCTGACTGAGACAAGAAAGACAAAAAATATAGAAAAAAAGAGCGAACAGCTTACCATTGACCACCATCAAATTAAAGCCACGTTTCCCATTCTTCTTCTGTGGACTAAATGCACTGCAACACATTTAATGCGTAAATATGCAAAATGTGCTTATTTCATTTCAGTCATGGACTGTATTCTGATGTACAAAATCCATACAGGTACATGCACACGCTCTTAATTGCTATTTCCAGATAAAGCGGGTTTCCGTTTGATTCAAACCTATCCCAAATATCCTCACTGGACAGGTCATATTCAACTCTAGCTTGGAAACACACCACTTAAAATGCAACATAAACATTAGATAAGAGAATTCAGCTACGGGTTATTTCCTGCATAATACACAGTGAACACCATTGCCATCTGCTGTTTTCAGTCTACCTTAAATCAGATCATATATTTCAACAAGAAAGCCCAGCATTTACTAAGGAAAGCGTGCTACAGCCAAAACAGTTCCTGTTGCAGTACTGACCTTCAAGGTCATCCAAGGTTGATGGTTTTCATCTCATTTGAAAGAGCATATGAGATTTCTTATTGGTGATCAATAGCAATCTTGGCTCTGTCTCTTACCATTTAGTCACAATAGCGAGTACTGACCTTCAAAGTCATCCAAGGTCAATGATTTTCTTGTCATTTGGAAGCCAATAGACCCAATATGCAACTATTAGTGATCAGTAACAACCTAGACCCTATCTTGCACCGCTTAGCAACAACAGCACATACTGACCTTCAATATCATCCGAGGTAGATGAAAAGGCCTACACCACTTCCTATCAGTAATTAATAGCAACCTTGGCCCTATCTCTCACCATTTCCATAATATGGCCAGTCTTCCATTGAAAAATGCACATTTTTCCTAACCCAATCCATTCAACCCCAGATTTGGAAATGTTTCCCCTGCTAATTGACTTGCTGTGCAACTCTGTAAAAATACTATCAAAACTACAGATTTACATACAAGTGGCCATTGAAGCAGACAGTTGGATTCCCATCTCGTTCCACACCTGAGCGAATCAGGTACGAATATTTGCCAGCCGGACATTCCTCTTGTGTACCACACGTTGCCTTAACCACCGCTGCCAATTTTACACTCATCAAATTAATTACACAACAGAGACAGCTGTTATCACTATTAAGGTGACTGAATTCTGAAGAAATTCATACCTCACATGTTAATGCGCATAAACACAACACAAAATAAACGCACCAGCAAAAACTAAGCAAACCAAATTGATTTCCCTGCTGCTCTCACCAGCATTGCAATACTGCAAATAGCTTAGAACTAGATGACAAAAAAAACAACACACGACATTTGATTTGGAGACTTAAGCTGCATTCGCATAAACACGAGTAGGAGTTCCCGTATACGAGTTCCGGCAAACACGAGTTTGCGTGTATTTCAATGGCGGCCGTTCACATGCATACGAGTGTGGGTTACCTGTAAATTTCACTCGTATGAGTAGTTTCTGTGCAGGTTGTGTTTTTATCCAACCTGTGCAAAGTAAACTGCCCATAAATAGCACTAATATAATTTATAAAAGCTGCAGTGCATATTTGGCGTCAGAACTGACAACAATAGAAATTCTTCATCGTTAAAAGTGCGCAGTTAGTAAAATTATTAGCGATGTGATGGAATATTATTGTTTTAATGGAGAAGCATTTCCTCGATTCGATTTCATTCAATATGACTGACGCTGACATGCGTTGAGTTATTTGTTTGTACAAGTGACCGTGAACGTTCCACTCGTATGTGAAGCTTCTGTGGGCCATAAATGAAAACCTGAACCCGTACTCGTATTCATGTCTGTGTGAATGCAGCCTCAATCTGTGCATCACTTTGTAACAAGCCAAAATATTCTGAATGGCATCGTACAAGCAAGTCTTCCTCAGAAAACTCTCAATGTCTATTTAAAAACTCAGTGAACAATATCTGCAGTAAACGAACAATTAATAACCTGGGGGTTGTTTTGGAGATTCAATGGGGGATTTGGAAACATCTGCTGGACCTGGCTGCTGTACACTTGCCTTCTTGTCTTGAGTTGCCTCAACAACTGTTGTGGAGCCTGCTGCAAATTTACCACATCAGGCAAACAGCACAAGGTATTCAATGTACCAATGTACCAGATGCAACTGCAAATGTATATGTATTTTATCTTGTAAAGGCAAAACCGACAATATCCTATTTTGTTTGTTCTACATGTTTGATGTTTACTCAAAAGCACACTGGACAATAGGCCCCACTGCAGCTGCAGCATCATTTTAATGTACTTCAAGTGGGCATTGGGCAACTACCTGAACAAGAAAAGCCCTGCTAACGCAAAGGGGAATGCGCAACAGCGGTGCACCATTGTACGCCAATGATCCGTAGACTTCATCCGTAAATATCATCTGTACAGCTGTTTGCTACAGTTTCAAAGAAAACCCAGTAAAACAAAATCAGTTGCCAGAGGGCACCAAATGACAAACTGCTAAATATCTATAGTGTTTTACTTGTACTCACCAGAGGATGCCACCTAACTTGCTCTGCCAACACTGTATAGGCTGAAAATCGCAAATTTTTCCCACCCCCTCATTTAGTGCCCTTCGAACGACCCCCTTCGAATTTATGGAAAAGCTTTACAGATCAGTCTTCTGGGCAGCTGACGGTTAAGATTTGGCAATCCTAGCTTGCACCATTTTGGACTGATCCACCCGTGTGACAGACAGACAGACAGACAGATGGACGGACGAATAGATGGAGAGACAGACAGAATTGTGATGGCCAAGATGCGCTACAGCAGTAGCTGCTGATGCATGCAAAAGTGAACCACATACATGATTTACTAGTAGCTCTGGAACATTTGACACCCAGTCCAATGTCTATTACTAAACAGAGTAAACAGTTTTTGTCAATTATGCAGTTTGCAACTGTGACTGAACCTTCCAAACTGATATAAAAACAGGACTATCAATGACATCGTGTATAGGCTATCCATACAGCATGATTTGCTGTATTTTTTCCAATTAAATCTTATCAACTGTCTCAAACTGACCAGCAAAGCTGCAACATTACTGGAACATGTACTAAAACACTACCAGGCTTTGCACAAATTAGGTAAATTCAGTAACAATGAAACGATCAAGCAGCAACAGTCAACAAGAACAAACACAGAAAACTTTATCTAGAACAATTTCGCAAGTCTGGCATTCTGAGTAAAAAAAATACAGCAACAAAATGCACTTGCACAAACCAACCAGATTTTGAGTGTGCAGTAGCAAACTGCTTTCGGAAAAGCACAGAATCGACAGCATATACAGTTAGGCATACCGCCAACAGCCACAGCAGCAAATTCCTTGTACCTGAATCAACAGAGCATCATTGACGCTTAGTCAACCAGATTGGACGTAGAGCATTACACATGCCAGACGACCAACTATTGTATGAAATTGTGACAGTAGTTACTTATCCTGCAAATAAGTTCCTGCAAAGACATTAAAATACCTAGTGCTCATCAGTCCATAATCTGTACCTGTAAATCTAAAGCCAATTTAATATAACTATTCAGTAATGTAAAATAATCACAAATATAACCTGGCAAATAACACCATTTACTGTAAAAAAATAAACTTCTAAACTTCTGTCTAGGGATGTTAAATTCCTTTTTTTTCCAAATTTGAATTTTGACCTCTAACATTCGGATTAAATTAAAACTTCATTTATATATTTGTGGAGAAGCTTAAGCAATTTACGTCTGATGTCTGCACTGTGGGGCGAGATGAAGGTCACAGCATGCACGCCACACACGCCGGGAAGCAGTCTATCAACAGTGCAATCAGCCAGGACGTCAAGCCATGTCGGCTCTATTGCTGTTGATTGATGTCTGCTCTGTGTCTGGGGCCACCAAGATTTGTCATTTGTCCAG
>Ga0209671_1000329_pt1 | contig 29177 bp, 23 predicted proteins | sample WorMetHERISLAND2_2_FD_187401 | JGI IMG/M metagenome (GOLD analysis project Ga0209671, IMG submission 187401) | Marine gutless worms symbiont microbial communities from Max Planck institute for Marine Microbiology, Germany - Olavius geniculatus... | ecosystem: Host-associated > Annelida >...
AAGAAACTCGGCTGTAAAAATTTAAGCTAGTCAGTTTGGCATTTCTTGACACTATTCTCCAAATTTGGCAGCAACACTCGATTCTAATGCAAGTTTGGCAGTAATGAGTAATTTTAGTGTACCACAAAAATGTAGCATATTTTGTCAGTGAAATACATTCTGTTTGACATTTTCTACGAAAAAAGCGGCAAATGGAATTCACCAGTCAATAGAACAATGCAAGGTCACATAGTCTACAACCAAGCAACCATGGTCAGCATCAGCAGCTGTTTACTACATACGTGTAGTCAAGCCTGCCATACTGGCACTTCGTACTGGCGCGATTTTCATTTTGATTATCTCTGCTGCCTGCAGAAGTGACAAGAAATTTGAGCTAATGCCCACAAGACGCACGAAAGCCTATAGCAGTTCCTGTTCGCAAACTATCAGTCTATCTCCAGCCATTTTGTCACAGTTCATTCTTGGAGTGTGTGCTGCATCTAAAGATTGCAAAAATGAATAAAAACCCCTTATTTTGAAAGCTCAGGGTCTTTCAAAGTCATCGATGTTGACACAGCTGAAAAGCTCATCACTAGTGCCTGTTGTGATAGGCAGCATGCCCATGCCTATCTGCAACTGTTTTCACGAAAGACTGGCCAACAACGCTAAAATAACAACTTTTACGAGAGTACCGCTCTTTGATGCCCTCTTGCGCAGTTTCCTTGAACCTAGAAAATCAAGACTTGGACCGTTGAAATCTGCGTTCAATACTGAAAATTTCACATGCAGCTTTTCCATTGTCTAGCTCAGATGATTTCGGCACAATTCGCTCTTGAAGTGAGTCTCGCAGCCCAAAATCACCAAAAAATCCATAAAACCCCTACTTTAGCGTTCAAGGTCATGCAAGGTCATTGAATTTGGTGGCAACCGAGAGCCAGTTTATGACTTTTATTTTTAGTAATTAATAGTAACTAGAGCTGTCAAAATAACGCATTAATCAACACATTAACACCTTGAAAAAATTAACGCACGTTAAAAAAATTAACGGACATATGTAAATTTATGTCAAATTATTAAATTCTGTGAAGAAAAAGTTCCAATATTCAGTCAAACTGCAGTTATTTGACAATCGAATGAATTTAAGTAACTAAACTGTAGCTGGCGTTCATCACTACTGCAAATAAATAACTATCTTGGTGACAGGCTAATAGATTTCTATGCTAGCTATGACGTCAGTTATTGTTGATTATATGTTTAAAAATGTGTTTCTAACTTTCTATATCTTATAGGTGGGGCCCCCTAAACGTCAAGGGCCCGAGTTAACTTACTCCTACTCTCCTTCTTGACGAGCCTGGATATGTTAATAACGCATTAATTAATGTGTTAAAAAATTAACGCAGTGCATTAATGCATTAAAAAAATTAACGCCTCAACAGCTCTAATAGTAACCTAGGCCCTACCTTGCACCGTTATTGAGATACAGCGACTTATCAGCTAAAAACTGCAAATTTTTCCCACTCCCCTCTCATTTAGCACCCTCGTTCGGGGTGACCCCCATTGAATTTATGGAAAAGCTTTACGGTTCCTGGGTGGACATTTGGTGATCCTAGCTTGCACCGTTTTTGACTGATCCACCCGTGTGATGGACAGACAGACGGACGGACATTGCGATGGCTAAGACGCGCTGAAAGCAGTATCTGCTTTTGCGCATAAAAAGCAGTATTGTTTTCAGTATTGTGCTCTGTGGACACGATAATTCACAAACCGCTGCATTTAGCCTGATGAAATTTTGCACAAACATGTATCTATGAAAACTCCATAAAATTTCAAGGTTATAAATCAGAGTTTAAGGTCACCTGAGTTTCAGTGTATCATACTGCTTGAAATAGGCAGTAGTTAGCCTAGAGTAAGACTTGACAATCTGATCTTTGAGGTTTCAGAGTTTTCACGGGTTTCAAGTTATTAGACCGAGCTGCCAGATACTGTCCAGATCAAGTAATAATCAGAAAAAAATTTCCTAAGTCACAGGTCAAATGTTTAATAAACTTAACCGTAACAAAACATTTCACTATTACTGGAAAACACAGCTGAAACTAAATTAACTAGAACTCACTGGATTTTTTGACTGTGCTTGGGTGTCTAAACGCTACACATCAGAGATTATGATAGGCTACGTCAGCAGCAGTGAACTTACCACTAGTTCTGTATGTGCCACGTCCTGAAAGTGGCGGGCCTGGAGGTCGAATGAACCGGCCGCCACCACGACCCATCGGTGGTCCCATATGAGGAGGATAGCCAGAGAGCCAGCCATCATCATAACTACAGGCACACAGAAGCACACAGAAAAACATAAACAGACAGACAGACACAGAGAAACAGGATACACTCACAGGAAGGAAAGTAACAATTAAAATTGCATCATAACACATGCAGAAGCAACAGACAGAAAGATAGACACAGAGAAAGAAAGAGACAGCCATCCATACAAGCAAGATAACCAGCAAGCCAGCGGTCATCATAACCACCCACAGACAGACATACAGACACACACAGAGAATACAGATAAGCATACGTACAGACACACAAAGAAAGAGACAGAGAGACACACACAGCCATACAAACACACAGACGTACAGAAATACACAGATATGTGAGGAAAAGCAACGGCTAGCAAGCAGACTGTTAAGATAACTACACATCCGGACATACAGACAGACACTGAAATAAAGCAATTAACACTGAGCATGAAAAAAACTGATTTTCCTCAGGGGTAAAGAACAGGAGTAGAAACTCATTTTGGCCTACCTATTGACGGATGGCCAAGCTGGTTAGCCTGGATAGTGGGTACTGATAACAAGGTGGCATACCTACAAATGGTCATCCATGTGATGGCAGGGCGCATACACCTGTGTCGGTTGGCAGGTAACACTGTGTGATCCCATATGGCCGGTGATGCTCCGTAGCTCTGAGATGGGCTTCGCATTAAGAGCTATATCACCACATTTAACCGTTAACCTTTAACAATGTTACCACTGTGCTGTCATCACTCAAGGCATCAGGGATAGCATCTGTATAGACGTAACAAGTCACCGATAACAGTTGCATCAACAACTTTTTAACCTGAAAACTTTTCTCTTTCTCAAACTCTACCCTCCATAGACATCTGGGACCTTTCACACTGACTTCACAAATTTCCGTACTGTTAAAAAATTTCCTTGCTTGCAATTTTTTTTTGTTTCTTTTGCTCTACTTTTAGTAATCGTTATTTGATCCACTCTTTAGCTTCTGATCTGTTCTTTTTCGTCTTTTACCCAGGCCAACTCAGCTTGGCCATCCATCAGTAGGTAGGCCATAATGTGTTCCTACCCCTGCCCCTTACCCCTGAGAAAAATCAACTTTTTTCCATGCTCAGTGTTAGTTACAATCCATTTCTCTCATGTCAGTTCCACTGGCAGTGTGCTTGCCAGTTTTCCACTGTGAATCGTTCATCATATTATATCAAAATGTAATAAACGTGGACTTGTAGAAATGCTACAGGTAGGGATTTACTAGATTTGAGTCTCTAATATAATACAATACCATACAATTTAGAGTGAAAAAGCCTATGGCAACACAGTCACTAGAGTAAACTCTGGAAAAGAAAAGGGAAACAAGTGAGTCTTAAGTTTAGGCTCAAATGTGAATGATGACTTGTTTGCCTCACTCACCCGTGGAAGAACTGCATTCTGTGCATCTGTTTCCTCTTTTCTTTCAGCTTGTTCTCAGTCGGTGGCTTCGCCAGTGATATCTGCATCTCAGAGTCTCCAATCATCTGACAGATACAGGCACATGCTAAATACTATATTAATATCCACCAAGTGAATGTTCGAATAGGGGAGAAAATAATGATTTCATCAAATGTGCATTTCCACACTGCACAGGGGACGTTAAATGACAATTGCTCCAAAATGGTTAAAGCTACAAACTTCACAATTAAAACGCACGATCCAAAAGACAGTCCAGATCCAGACACGACTTCTGAAAAATTTTTTGTAAAGGGGTGCAGTAAAGATCATGTGACCACTAAATTTTTTGGCGATGAATGCCAACAGCTCCAACACAGTCTAAGCTACTAAATTTGGCATGCAAGTTCCTAGGAACAGTCCAGATGGGACCCACTAAAAATTTTCGAGAACACCATGGTCACTGGCCAGAATCTTGTGAACCCTGAAATTCTGGACATTACACTCTACTATCTCGAAGAGGTAAAAGTTACAGACTTCAAATATGACACACAGCTTAAAATTACTACTCTGGAAAAAAACACACTTGGCATAGATATGCACTCTCTAATTTACAAGTGTGACCACACCATCATCAAAAATCAGCAAACATAGCAAATTCTATCATTATCAAGCGCATAACAATAGCTGTAAACACATTAATGTATAAAGATGAAACTGGAGATAGTACTTTCATTGAGCTAATTAAACACAACTAACATCGTTAAAATTTCAGGACCCCATTATATATTCTCCAAAAGTTCCAGAATTTTCGAAGCCTGAATATTTCAATATTAAAGTTATATGATTTTCCAAGACTTGTTCAAACCAAGTTCTAACAATAACACTACAACTTCTACGGCTTTACTTAGTATTGCACACTTCTCTCAGATTGTTCCCTTTTTAGTGCACCTTGCAATACAATATTATTCATATTGAAAGCAGTATGCCAGGTGCTGGACAGAGAGAATAATAAAGTAATGTACCGTTCCATTGAGAAGCTCCATCGCCTGCAGAGCATTTTCTCTGTCTTCAAAGTGAATGAAGCCGTAGTCCTTCACTTTCTTCACTCGTTCCACTTTCCCATACTGCTCAAACTTTTCACGCAGCTGGTCCTCCGTCACGTCAGAGCGCAGGTTTCTTACATACAGCACTTTCACCTGAAACAATAACACTACACTGTCAAGCCTTGCACAAAACTAAATCTGTCCGTGGTAGCTGCCGTGGCATGCTGTATTATTTACAGCAATGACGTAAGCAACTAAGCATCGGCCAATGCTATCGGTCTAGCTCTGCCCAGCAGCAGCTATTAGCAGCATGGTCAATTGGTCATATCTCGCAATGGTAAAGTATCAGAAACTTTGCTCATGTGAACATGACCTTTGACCTTGAAATTCAATAGAAATATTGTGCTTGTTGAGGCACATGTACACGCAAAAATTTTATCAAGCTAAGTGTGGCAGTTCATGAAGTTATCATCGTAACAAAAAAACTTTGCCACAACGCTGAAAACAATACGGTCGACTCTACTGTGAACAGAAATAACTACGGCATCTGTGCAACAATTTTCACTCAAGTAACAACTAGATAATTAGATAATTTTGGTAAGAAATAATATTTCTCAACAAAATTTGGCAGTCGCTTCAGGCATTTATTGGGGATTAAGTGTGCGAAACGTTATTCATATCCGCTTAGATTGACATTTTAATTGCACGATGTCTAGGAGGTCCGTTTCTTACCAGAACAGTGTATTTATGCTACGAAAAATTGAGCAATGAGCATTTTCAAGTACGTATCACACTATGCTGGTTTAACCCAAGTTTTGTTGGATTAAACCTCACAAGCAGTAGAAATAAGTTTTTGCTAGCAAAAACCCAACCCTTCCAAAGGCTTCCATACAAAGAACTGAACATATTAGTAAGAATAACCTTTGACATGGTCTCCTCGTCTGGCTCCTGCTGCGGATCAGCCCAGTCTACAATGATGTCACAGCCCCAGATCCGCGTGTAACCATTGCCGATACGATGCTTAGCGGCTGAGGCCGATTTGTGGCTGTCGTACTCGAGGAATGCAAAACCACGGTTCTTCTTCTTCACGTCGTCCGGCGAATTGTAGATAATCACATCAGTTATGCCGTCTAACAGACACACGCAGAGACAGATGGAGTAGATGGAATACATTGGACAACTTCACTTTTTAACTTAGACTTTCGCTGAAACTGTCGCTGAGCCTAAACTTTGGTCTAAGTCTATATTTTAGACAACAAGAAATCTGAGCTAATGCTCATGAGACGCGTGAGAGCTTATGGCAGTTCCTATTCGCAGCTAATATCAGTTTATCTCCATCCATTTCATCACACTTCACTATTCTGCAGCCAAAAATCGTACAAAATCACTAAAATCCTCTATTTTCTAGGTTCAAGGTCATGCAAAGTCATCGATGTTGGTACCACTAACAAGCATGTCACCATGGCTTGTTATGATAATATAGCAAAATTCTGCCAAAAAATAGAGGTCATTCAATCTTACCTTAGGTTACTGCTAAGATAAAGTACCCGCAACTTTAAACCTTTCTATAAAATCTAAGTTCTATTTCATAAATTCCAACACCTATTCCTAAAAATACCCAGTCTTTTTCTATTTCAGCAGCTGTCAAAATCATAGTAATCGGTGCGGTAGATATTAAGATATAGCCAAAAAGGAACTCTAACCTTTTCTTATCCCCTTTTCTATAACTACAGCGAGTCCCTCAATTACATAAAGGTGTCCCCAGAATCGATCGCCGATGACGATTTCATATTTTTTCATTAAGTTTCCATAAAAGCTATGTATCACCAAAATCCCTATTCCCTATTAGCCGCATTAATGAATCCAATATTTGGTATTTGTCGTCGTTCTATTTCATGTACTTTGACGAAATGTGCAATTTTTTTCCAAAAGGGGCCACACCCTTTTCGACCTGTACTTAGTCAAAATTCACATTTTACATTAAGTCTGGATATGCGAGTCCGGTAACGTTGAAAAGCATATTGGATAAGGTCTCCAGCGATCCAAACTGTTTCCCAATCTGTTCAATAGTTTAGCTAAAAATTGGGGTGTTCAGACTAAGTTAATATACATATACCGAAATCTCCATCTCGATCACATAACGAGTCAGTTGTGTGGCACCGCCTTGCAAAAGCTGTAGAGTTACGCTTACGCTGGGTCTATGGGTCAGACTTGCGTTTCCCCTTCTTTCTCCCCCTCGTTCAAGAGGACCCCCACCCAGCAGCATAAAAATTTGTCATGAAATACTGTTGTTGTTGTAGTAGCGGACCCTCCATCTTGTACAGGCAAGGTGTTGAGGAACTCAGTGACCTCCTTGGGTCGTAGTCAGAGGTCCATGGGTGCCAGGTCGATCTGGTGCATCGGGATTGTGGATACAAAAAATTTTGACATTTCTGCCATAATCCCCAAATTAAATGACCATAATTATGTAAAATTTGCAAACAGGCTAAAATTGAGTGAGATTAGGAATTGCTCCCTGCTCCCTCCCTTGTCGCAATGCCACTGCCACACATGGCCACCACACAGAAAAATGTACCTGTGAGCCTGCGGAACTCTTCCAGTATCTCCTCACGACCTTTGTTCTTGGGAATGTTGCCAACAAACAGTCGAACATTAGCGATGGAAACATTGACTTTGAGCCTCCGACCAGGCAGCAACTCATAGCCATTCAACTGTCAACAACAGCCAACAAGTCCAGGGTTAAAAATACCATCTTTAAGTACCATGTGGTGAATTTCATTACGTTTTGGCTTCAACACCTTTTCTGAAAAAGGCCTAACTTTCCGAGTTTTGGAATATTCAGTTATTCATAGATATGAGAAAAAAATTTTTGAAACAATTTGCAAAAAAACTTACTATAGCTGAACAGATTGTTGTTTTGATTAATCTGGAGTTCAGCTCCCCAACAATATAAAATATCCAAAAGATTGCAACTCCATTAAGTGCAAAAAGTTCACCATATCCCCGCTTACTACTGCATTCTTGCCTCATGCTGCTGCCACTCTCTGGAATAAACAAAATCTCTGGAAATACAACAGCTACTAGTAATTTAAGACACATTTACGACTGAATTGTTCGCTTCACCTTACCTCCCCTCCTCCACCTATGACAAGTCAGAGCCATCACAGTGCTTCTGATTAACAGTAAAAATATGACAATAATTGTTCGTGCTATACCAAATTGTTTTCAGACTGACATTAGATTCAGACGGAGTAGTGAATACGGCTACTTCACTGCAGTGACTAACCTGCTTGACAGCCTCGGTGGCACCGGATTTGTCAATGAATGTGACGAAGCAGAAGCTGCGGTTGTAGCCAGACATCGGGTCCATCATCAAGCGCAGGTCCCAGATTGTCCCACATTTCTCAAACAGCGGAATCAGTTGGTCTTCAAACACTTCCTTCGGGATATGACCACAAAACACCTTCACATGTCCACATAGTCACATGCAGATTATCTGCCGGCTAACAGATCGAGCAACAGTGAGTGCTAAAGCCAGGGATGACAACGTGGGGCAGATACCCCCAAACTGGTTGGGTTTCATTGGGTAAACCAACCTGAAAAACCAGCTAAAATCTACTCAAAAAACCAACCCAAAGGTAATCTAATTTTAGCTTCTTGTTTCATTCAATCCAGTTTCATTTTTTTTGTTCTACTAATGATGAACTATTTTATTACAGCTAATTTTTAAAACATCCAAAATAATAAATTTGCAAATTTTTGGATGCTACACTACAGTAGAAAAATAAAGACACAGATGAATCAACCAAGACCTTTCACTAAAGGTTTAAATTAAGCTTCTGTAAAAATTCAAAATAATCAAAATCACTAAAATCTACTAGGTTGGACTCTTTTAGAAAACATGTTTCAGTCAACCATGGCCAAAAAAACTGAGAAGTATAACTAAGTGAATGTATTACAGATGAGATCTAGCCACCAATTCAAATCACACAGATCAGCAAGGAAACATGTTATGGAACAACATTCACCTCAAAAATTACAACAAATTCTTTGAAATACAACCTTTAACATCAACAAAAACAATACATTTAAAGGCTGTACATCAAAGAAGTTGTTATAATTCATTAAGTTACGTTTCAACCTATGAGTCTATTCAAAAACATTCACCTCATGTCCGGGACCCGGTGGAATGTTAGGCTGTCCTGGTGGTGGTCCGCCATACTTACGCTGTCCCGTTGTCACATCCAGCGAGTAGCGAGTCCGATCCAGTATCTCCTGCAGCACAAAATTTCATATTTCACAAGGCAGGGTAGCAACGTGAGAAGAGATCTTCAAAGATGGTTTCGTTGCAAACTGTCAGCAGTGTGCCGATGAAAGAATTTTGTAAATCAATCAATGTTTTGCAAAGATATAGACAAATGACAAAATGGAACCTTTTTGAAATACAGTGAGCGACTTCACTTTTTGACTTAGACTTTCGCTGAGCCTTTTCACTGAACCAAAGCTAAAGCTAAACGCTAAAGACTGTACTTGGACCAAAGTTCAACTAAACGATTAAAAATGGCGGAAAAGCGGTAAACCTAACAGGAAATAAATCAACCAATTACACTTTAGCTTGCTTATTTAATTGCGCTATGCATGCAAATGACGTAACGTCTTATGTCATTATGTAGCCATTACAGCGTTTATCAGTATAGAACTGTAAATAGTCGCCATGTTTTCGCTCAGCTAAAGTCAAAAGTTGAAGTGGATTCCGGCTCAGCGAAATCATAACACTTTTTAACTTAAGCAGGTACTTAGACCAAAGTTTAGACTCAGCAAAAGTCTCAGCGAAAGTCTAAGTCAAAAAGTGAAGTCGCCCAGTGTACTTGATGTCAGCAAAAGTAGATTTAGGCATGTTCAGCACATTAGGCCAAACAGGGCTCCAAACACCAGAGAATGCCAGACAGCATTAGCAGTGTAACATTTTCTGCAGTGCGAGAGCTTCTATGTATGTCATGTTGCGACATTTAGCAATGCATATGATGCAGCATGACATGCAAACCATGCTTCAGTCACAAAAAAGCAGATGAAAACAGCCTACAATACACAGTGTACACCAAATTAAACTCAGCATTCCATCCCTCCGGAGTAGGTAATAACATGCACTAGCCTGTCAAGCTGGGGCTAAAGTTGGGCATGTTCACCTGTGTCAGGTGGCAGTAACACTGTGTGATCCCATATGGCAGGTGATGCTCTGTGGTATTGAGATCTTCAACTTTTAACAGTACACACCTTTATCTTCTGTTCATCTGGTCCTGGTCGCTGCTGTGAGACAGCCGTCTGTTCTGATGCTGTTGTCATTCCGCCTTTGACCTTCTGCCTGTTCGCCTTCATAATGCTGCATAGGAATGCACTCTTGTTGGTGACATGCTCGAGGTTGCTCTGCTTGAACTCAGCAAGCACTTCCAGCGCTCGCTCCGCTGGAAACTCTTTAATGGCATCCACCGCACGATCATCCAGGTCCCCTTCTGTCAGCAACCCTGGCAAACCACACAAACAAACAAACTAGTCTGCAAGCAAGCAAACCATCTCAGTACATAACCAGCCAACCAGGTTGACTCGACCTTTACCTTGCACTTGATTGTAAAATAAGTATCAGATTCCAAGCCGAGTAGTAACAAATATGGTGATGTTGAATGTGGTACTCTGCAAGCAAAAAATGAAGTCAGTATGAGCAGTTTTGTGGCTAGAGCTACATGGCTTGCTCCAAAGGTCAGCAGCTGCCTGGTGGTACCGATGACATGTCGTATTCATCAGATATACTGGAAACTTGCAGCAGCAGTACCACGATGATCTGCACCATTTAAGCACCGTTATTTACTGTCACTATTACAATTAAAGCAACACTACAGCAAGAGATACCTACCAGACTGATGAATACGATCCAACTCAGCAGCGACTGATTCATCGATGCCGTGTGATAACAATTTGCGCTGAACTGATGACAATTCAACATCAACCATCTCTCCACAACCTTTCACGACTTCAAACAACGCTTAATCTTAACAACTGCACATAACAACACACAATGCGAGTATGCTATTACTCTACTTACTACAAAAAACAACTTGCCAATCAGTGGGCTCAGCACCCAGCACTTGCCCCTAAAGCTCGTAACGTTATAAACAGCATGCAAACGATGTGTTTCACATATAGGCAAATAAATAAAAACGCAAACATAAAAAAAAACTTTTTACAACAAAATAGCAACTGCCCACCTACCTCAGTCGTGTGAGTCCCCAATGATTACTACGTTTGTCAACTCCGTGTAAACAAAAACAACAACAAATGGCGTGGCCGAAGTCACGTGACCTGTCGCGACGCTAAATGCGATAAAATAAGTAAAACAAGTTAACGGGATTTAAATATTTCGAGTTTCGACTATAATGATCAATATTCTTTGTGGTGTTAGCTGAGTATTGTGTTTTAGTAAAATCATCGACAAAGTTCTCTTGTCATACGATTCTGTATAAAGGCTCAAAAATTTAGTTGCAGAAAGTATGTTTTAGATTATTCTATTGAAAGAGAAATGCTGTTGAAATCGTGTTTGGAGAAAACGTCAATTTTCGTAGAGTTCAGTGAGCGATATTAGGTATTGTTGCAAATCGTTCACCGAATTCACCGATGCCACTAGAATTACTGGTGGCCTAAGTAAGCACAGGCAGAAGCCATATAACGTCTACTATTCTAATAATTAAATTTAACTATGTGTTTCCGGTTGCAGTTCTCTTTTCAAACAATTTCTTCTTCTCCAGTAGATGGTCAAACCTCAACTTGTTGAAGACTCCAGACCATGTCGGGTAGTTGACAGTGTGAAGTGTAGACGTGTTATGCCAACAGTCACAATGCCATAACGACTGTCGGCATGTCCATCGCTCCTCAAGGAAGGGTCACAACACTTTCACCAGTAAAGGTGGAGGGGGCTCGTACACTTTCGCAACTAACAGTGATAGACTGTTGCAGTAACTGTCTAGGGTTAACCCTAACACTGTTAGGTGCGAAAGTGTATGAGCCCCAAGGTGGAGTACGTGAAATTTTGCATGGTGATCAATACTAGGCCAAATTTTATAATGCAGGTCAATAATTTTGTTGGGCCCTCCCCCAAAAAAGTTTGAGGCCAAAAATATGCAAAATTTGGCCTGATTTTCACTTCGATGGTGAATATCTTTGGATCGGATGAAGATATTCGAAATCGGACAAGTACATTTTGTACCGCGATTCCTTTCGTGTTGCGCGAAAGAAGATTGGTGAACTTTGGTCTACTAATCACGGAGATTAAGCAGTGAAATCATACCCACTCAAATCAGCTTTTTGGGAGACTATATTTTGGCCCCTAAGGGGTATTGCACTCCCAAATTTTTACCTGCGCTAGAGAGTGATCAAGTCTTGCTGGTGCACCTCTAACGGGGACCTGGATTTCCCTTACAATTTTTATGTGCAAAAGCAGCTACTACTTTCAGTGCGTCTTAGCCATCGCAATTCTGTCCGTTCGTCTGTCGCACGTATGGATCAGTTAAAAACGGTGCAAGCTAGGATCACCAAATCTTCACCATCTGCTGCCTGGAAGACTCTAGTTTCAAGAACCGTAAAGCTTTTCCATAAACTTGAAGAGGGTCACCACGAACGAGGGCGCTAAATGAGAGGGGTGTTGGAAAAATTTGCGATTTTTGGCCAATAAGTCGCTGTATCTCAGTAACAGTGCGAGATAGGGCTATAGGTTACTACTAATCAGTCACTAATAGGAAGTCGTACACTGGCTCTTGATTGCCACCTAATTCAATGACCTTGGATGACCTTGATCGCTAAAATAGCGATTTCAAGAGCATTTCAAGAGCGAATTGCATTGAAACCAATTGAGATAGACGTGGAAAAGCTGCACATGAAATTTTTAGCATTGAACTTTGATTTCGAGGGTCCAAGTCTCGATTTTCTATGTTCAAGGAAACCTGCGTACATGACGAGGGCATCAAAAAGCGGTACCTCCATAAAAGTCGTTTTTTTGCCGTTGTTGGTCAGTCTTTCGCGAAAGCAGTTGCAGATCACATGGGCATGCTGCCTATCACAACAAGCACTAGTGACGAGCTTTTCAGTCGTATCGACATCGATGACTTTGCAATTTTTGGCTGCAGCACACACTCCAAGAATGAATTGCAACGAAATGGCTGGAGATAGACTGACAGTTTGCGAACAGGTACTGCTATAGGCTTACGCGCGTCTCAGGAGCATTAGCTCATATTTCTTGTTTTCAAAGGGGGTCAAAAATTGGCTTAAAATGTAGTAAATGAGCGCTTATAACTTCTGGGTTCGGGGGTGTAGCCTAACGAAACTTTGGCACTTGACGTGTCGCTATCTAGGCATGATAAATTGTGTGCAAGTTTTTTTGGGGGGGGCACTGCCCCTTTAAAATTTGGGAAGCCAAAAAACGTCCAAAATTCGGCGTGATCTAGAAAAACTTTTGAGTTTGAGCACAAGTGTCTTTGAAACATATGAAGATATTGACAAGCTGTCAACGGCTTCAACAAGGACTATCTCTCTGGTATTGAACAAAAAAAATCTGTGAACTTTGGTCGGCTAACAACAAAGTTATAGGCGCTCATGTTGACCCACCCTAAGTCGACAATGTGCGTTCTGCATATGCCTGTGCATCTGAGTGTGGGCCAATGTGACTTTGCTGCTGGGGAAATTTCGCCCCCACGAATTTTCCTTTAATCGGACTTAGGGCGCCGGGCAGACTTACGTTAGGCTTTGCCCCAAATTTTTAGTTTGAGGCTGTCTGTGGCTCTGAGAAGGGGAATGTGTTCTCATTCTTGTGCTTTGTAACACTTTTTTTCAATTTTCTGTTCTCGAGAATTGTGTACTGAGGGTTCAAAAAATAGTAATCACTTGTTGGTGTCTTGTGTGTGATGTGTAGACTGTGGAAGATGTCTTCTCGTCCACAGATTCCCGATACCTTGAAGAAGGATCTGCGTGCTGTTCTGCTTTCAAAGTCTGGAGGAGTCGAGCTGAACAGAATTCTATCAGATTACAAGAAATTTGTTGGCAGTTCGCTGCCATTGAGAGAATATGGTTACAACAGTGTTCAGAGATTATTAGAGAATCTTCCTGATGTTGCACAGTATGCTCTCGCTTCTTTGTTGATGGGGGAAATTAATAACACTGTTTTGTTACTAAATTTGCAAACTCTTAGGTTTAGATGTTTTTTAAAAGTTGGCTATAATAAAATATTGTGTTAATAGTGGAACAAGAAACTAAGAGTCCCACTGCACAGTCGGTCATTTAAACAGAATTGTGACCAGTTTTGATGAGTTTATGACCTGTAACCAATTTTTATATGTCCATCAGTTAAATTCAAGGTCCTGTATGTAAGTTCTGTACTCTAACTTTGTCTGCTCTGCGTGCATTTGATTTGCTGAATGCTGATTGGCTGTTGATGTGTGGCAGGATTGTGGTCCAGTCAAACAATGTTGTGATGGTGAAAGCTGTGGATGGTGATAACTGTTTGACTCATGTTAACCCTACAGCACGCACAGCTCTCTATCAGCCAGCTATGGATAAGCCTCTCACTGTCAACTGTAAGCAGCTCTTGTAGTACAGTTCTACAATTGCTCCTTTCCATCGTTAAATCTTATCTGAACTTTTTTTCGAAAACTACTAAATATTGGTTGATAATTCTCATTTCTGGTCACTTTAGGGATAAAATTGAAGTTTTGAGCACTCATAATCTCATGTTGGACATTTGCAGCTGTCGTAGACCCAAAACCATAAGTGCAAAGTGGGATCGCGATGGGGCATGACATGGTCCCCCGCAAGGTTTCCCGTGTGGTGAAAACGCCATGCATTACCCGCAGAAATAACTGCGATATCGACATTAATATGTAGGTCGTTCACACACGTGCCTCTGTCACCAAGCAGTATAATTTGGTACCAGTCAAAGGGCAGTAATGCTCTCTGGCTGAGAAGGTAACTGCTGGCCTGGTGGAAAGTAATGGCAGCCTACCACCGGGTGTATGACTATATCACCTGCGGGCTGACTGCCTTTGACTGGGATCAGCTCCAGGCCCAATGCTCGTTTCGAGTATGCGTTATTTTGATTTTTTACTGATTTAGGTCATGATGTAATTGTTAAAACACAACACTTGCATAATGTTGTTTTCATTGTAGCGACTGAATCTGCAGCAAGAAATGCACAGAGTGATGGTCAGTGCAGATGTGTTGATTCTACGTAAACTTTAATCATCTAAGAAAATTTGCACAAATATCTGTAGTAGGATCACTATGGCCGTCTGTTGAAATCAATGAGTATGTTAGCTAACATCTGTGCAATTTGGCATCAGATTGTAAAGTTTACATCTGCATAATTACATGTACTTGGTTAGGACTGGTCTGGAACATCAGAATGTAATTTGATACCTGTCAGTGAAAGAACAAAAGATGGGGATTGTCAGGAAAAAAACTTCAGTTTTTTCGGTTATTAATTGTGTGCTGCTCAGGTTTGCTGTAAACGGTAAATTTTATAGCATTGGAAAGTGTTTGTCTTGAAATTTGGTTAAATGCTGGACTTGCAGCATGTGTTTTTCTACAAAGTTGTTCATCAGAATTTTGTTCTGTTCTGCATGGGTTGTCATGTCTTGAAACTGCGATTTACAATGTTTTGTTAATTCACCTTCATCCAACCGACTATGCCTATGGAGTTTACTGGAGAGGACTGGGGTGGTGACTTGTTTCCAGACTGGGAATGAGAGAGTAAGTAAGTAAAACAGGAGGTAGTGTGGAGGTTGTGGTTAATGGTGCTGTATGTTGCATTTCAGCATCGACTGTCTTCGTTCGAGGTTTTCCTGCAGAGACGAATCAGGTATATCTTACATGTAGTGCTGCAGATTGATTGCATTTAACGTGAGATTAATGCACCAAAATGTTACTCATGATTAAAATGATTTGTGATGATCAAAGATTTAATTGTGTTCTTTGTTTTTATCTGCGACAGATAGCTGAGCTAGCTGTAGCACATAGATATCGCAATTCCGTTTGTCCGTCTGTCTGTCTGTCACAACCCAGTACTGATTCAAGCCTGGGTGAGATAGAGACTCGCAATTTTAACTCGTGTATAGCCATTAGTGAACGTGAGCAGTCAACACTTAGCCTAGTCTCTACCATTATGCACCAGTGATTCATTCGCAACATAGATTGTTGCTGTCTAAGTGTGTTTTGATTCTTTGATTATAGGAGGGTTGATAAATGTTGTATTTGTGATGCATTTTTAGGACGAGATTCGTGCATTTCTACAGGAAGTGTTTGCTGATTACACAGTGCTTAACATCAGAATCAATTCTATCAAAGGGTCTGTCTAGTTCAGTATGTCTCCTTATATCTCTCTGTCTGTCTATTTATCTACCCAGCTGTCTCTTTTCTTTCTGATACTGTGTTTTGACTATAAGTCTGGTCTGTCTGTTCATCTCTTTTTATGTGTCTGTAAAGTTATGATATGTGCCCACCAATATTTTATATCAAGGCTGGCCTAGAATAGTAGTAAATGGATTTTATTATGCGTTTTATTGCTTGCTTGCTTTCCTGGGCATCAACCACAACGCTGGAACATTGCCAGAATTAAATGTTTACAGAACTGAGAATTCGTGCATTACTAACTCCAATGGCAGTTACAAGTCATGACTTCAAGGGCTCAAAACGTTGATTTGGGGTGAGAAACGATATATTTCTCACGTGAGAATTAGTGTTCAGATACTGAAAACCACGAAGGTAGTCATAGTCTGACAGAGAGGCTACATGGAACGTTGAAAATGCTGATTGAATTGAATCTGACGATTCGGGCCTGGACACAGAATCTTCATTGACTCTGCAAGAAGGTGTTGTCGACAACTGAGAATTTCTGGGTAATTCCGGGACAACATGAAGTGTACCACGCGATCCGACGCCGAGATCATTTTCAGCCAACAACAGACATCATCAGATACTTTGGACATCGAATGATGGTGACAGAAGCTGGGAGAATTTGAACTGACGGCAGCTATCATCAGGCGTATACGTTTGCTAGCTTGCTAAGCTGCTTGTTTTGCCGTAATAAAGAACGATTAAATGTATAGTTAGCCAGCCATTTTACATATAAATGTGAATGTAATTGTATGGACTAACTGTTACTGTGTACTGTTGTGTGTTTATTACAATAGATTATCTTAAAACGTCAATTTTGGCATTTGTTGTCATAGCCATTAGCGGCTTGAATTATAGGTAAATTAGCTGGATTAACAGTTTATTTTTGGCCACATACATAGCAACCAGCCAAAATCTGCAGTGTCAGTCACTGAAGTCATTTAATCTGTCTCTGTATCTGTCTTTCTCTCTATTGATCTTCATGACTTCAAGTCTGTCTGTCTGTCTTTCTCCTTTTATATACATGATGTTCGAAAAAATGGCACCGTTTACGGCACCATCATTTTACAACAGTACATGCAGTTTTCAGCGAAATGTTCTGAGAGAACTTGCTTGCATGACAAAAGCCATTTTCTGAATACAGCAATAAAATATTCTTTGTTTTGCAGCTGGCATGTGAACTACTTCAAAGCGATATTAACATCTAGTTCTTTATTCTTTGAGGCAAGTTTATGGTAGAAATAATGTTTGCACCAAGCCCATTTCTCAGATTCATACAGAAAAACAGTGCTCAGTATGTCTACCACAAAAACGAACAACTGACGATAGTTGTTTAGACCACTTAATTGTTCAATAGCACCATTAATCAGTTCTTGATTGATAATGTTTTAGCAGCTGTTCAGAACTTGCTCCAGATATCAACATTAACTGTAAAGTGGTGCTCTCTGAAATTGACCTTGTTGTAGTTCTTAAGCCAATAAGAAAGCCACCGCTGAAGTGCACAGTTATTGAAATAATTTGATCAATGGATCTTGGTCGATGCAATCACAGCAGTTGTACTTTTCTTTGAAGTTTGGTTTTTTGACCATTTTGTCTCGGGCTTTTTACAAAACAGGATTCAGCTCTATCTGTCTGGACTTCTTTCCAGCCCTCCATTAATCCATCCGGTTGGTCTGGGTCTCTGGAGGATTGCTGTATGCTCCCCAGTGGGCCTCTGCCCGAAGCCCCAGCTGCAAATGTATTTTGGCACATTCCGACCTCAGAAATCATGTCTGGACTCTTGGTGGTGTTTTTTGTTATTTTTATGCAATGATTTTTGGTTCTAGCTCATGGTGGATTTGATCAAGCCGAGCAAACTCCGTTGACTATGGGCATGGAGACAAGGATGAAAAATAAATAAATCAAAAACAAAAATGACAATAATCACAACAAAAATCACTCTGATAGACATTCACATCTGACAAGTCAAATAATGTTGGTTTTGTTGTAGTTTTGCTCATGTTGACACGCGAACCGACGATGTCAGACGCACGTGCAGCACGCTGAATGGAACCATGTTTAAAGGACGAAGAGTTTACTTTCAGCCTGCACACAGTAACTTTACCACAAGTCGCCCTACAGACTCCCCGGATATAAGAAACGGAGCCTGGGGCCGGCCGGGACAGAAAGCCGAAGAGAATAGAGCGGGTAATGATTAAGTTGTTTTTAATAATTAACATTGCAAAAACTAACGATTAGTTAATCATTATTTTCAATTAAAAGGTAGCATTGGTATGCCAAAAAATGCATTTTCTTGTTTAGCGAATTTTTACTAATTGGGCAAACGTCCCTCATGGATGCACTGTGACACAGTTATTTATATTACATTACAGTTTTTTTAACCTGGCCTAAGTAAAAACTGCTAAGACCACAGATGTATACCAGTTATGAATGTAGACAGATAGAATTGTTGGCTTTTTCTTTAAAAAAACAGACAATTGAGATAATTTCAGGTGCTTATCATGATCTCATTCTAGGTACTTTATATTTATTTTATGTTTTTGTTGATGGACTTTAATTGAAACGTTAACGATTTTTTTTTTAATGTTCAGAATTGTTCAACATTAGTCGTTTCATCTGTGATTAATTTATCAGCAGCTGTAGAAGAGAGCGTCGCTGCAGGGTTGCATGGTGGGAATGCTCATGATGGAGCCGCAGCAAATCGTCCGTATCCGCGTCAGCAGCAAGATCAGCCTGGTAGCCAGCATAAGCCTGCTCAACTTCCGCAAGCTAACCACTCTGCCTCTCCACGAAGCACGTTTAGCACTACTGCTGTTCCTGTTTTGGACACAAACCCAGTCTGTCGATATGACCCGTCCATCGTTTCGCCACCTCGCAGACCGTTAAACCAGGGCTCCGGCATGACGTCATCGGCAGACAGAAACCCACCCAATGCTGGCGCACCTCGTGGTCCGATAAACCGGAGCTCCAGGTCGTGGAACTCGCCGCCCGGTGGAGGTGGAGCTTGGGGTGGTGGTAATAATGAGAGGTTCGTGGAGAATGGTGCAATGATGATACAGGACAGGTTTATGCCGGCGCATGGCAACATGAGTGCTCACAGCGACGGTATGTTTTTACATATTTCCAGTTACGTTAGTCAGTGGCAGGGGTGGGGGGCACACTCTTGTTATTTTACTCTATCTGGAAATTTTTTTTCACAAGTACAAATTTTAGGGTTGACAATTTGTTATAATGCAGTATGTGTTATAGATGTAAAAATATGGTTTTTTGCATTCTTTCATTCGTGCTAGGTGAAGTCGACTTTAAGTGTGGTTGTTCGCCGGGAGGAGCGAAGCCCCTGTTCTTGTGGGTGAAGTTTCAAATCTTGAAACCCTGGGGGGCGAAAGTTGGAGGACAGAGTTGGCTTTCCTAGTACTGTTAACTAGCTAGTTACTGGACATTTAATAATTAAGACACATGGAATTTCCATCTAAAGTGCATCAGTGGTCGCCCTCACAACTGCTGCTGTAACTGTCAGAACGTCACTGGCACAGTGGCAAGAGGGCATGGGCGAATTGTTTCTTGATGCTCCCCCTATAAATTTCAACTCATCTGAAAATTTTGTTTTATTTGGAAAATTGTTTTTAAATACAAAATTTGGAGCTGAAATCTTTCATTTTGGAGGAATTTAGGGCTAAATCTGGTTGGTGATTTGTTTGCAGCTGTCTGTCCGAAAATTGCAAGTTTCTGGTTTTCCCTCCGTCACCATTTTTAAACCATCGATGCCATTGCTGGACTTTGGTTGGGGGCAGTTAATTAGTCGGAAGAGGCACTTGTCTGAACAGACAGCTCAAGTTTTAGGGATATGGTTAGGGTTATGGTTAGTAATAGGGTTAGGAGTAGCAATAAATTGCATTTTTGACTATGGTGGACTAGAACCTGGCTAAATTGGGACTAGTGCTCCCTGGGACAAAGTGACCATTCACCAGTGACCCATTTTGGCAGGTGGCAGGCTGATGATGATGTCTAACGGTCCCCGTCAGCCACCATTGATGGACTTGGATGACGTGCAGTATGAGCCTGAGTTAGTGGTGACCGTACCATGCCAACGTCAGTACATGGATGACCAGCGTATGGTCAATTTCTACAGCAATCGACGGCATCAACCTGGTAACTGTTAGATTGGTTAACTCTGTGGAAATTGACTGTTAGTTAGTCATTAATTTCGATTGAAGGCTAATAGTGGTAATCGATGCACGTTGTTGTTCAGCAAATTCTTAGTGATTGAGCCATAAGTTATCACAGATGCTCAAGACTTGAGATGCAATTTTTAAGTAGTTTTAGCCCAGTCATGTAGACTGAATGAAAGGTCTACTTTTCAGGAAAAATACGGTAGGTGATAGGAATGGTTTCCTATGCTTCTCATGATGTCATTGTATCTACCTTAAAATGTTTTTAATTACATGACTAAACAATTCTATGACAGCCGATGGATGGATTAGCCCACCATGTTAACGGTCATGCTTATGGCATGACCTATCGTTTGTTTGTCCATTTGTCGTTTTGTCATCTGTAACGTTATGCATTCAGCATTGTGACTAAATAATACACCAGGTCGTCGGCGATGGCGCCATTGAATAGGGTATTGGTAAGTTTCTGTAGGCTGTCAATAGCTACATGTCACTGTCTGCATTGGTTTGGCCGTAGTTCGCAGCACTAGTATTTAGAGGCATTGCCTAGAAAACCACGTAATAATTAATTTTGTAAGTTAGTAGGAAACTCCGTTCACATTGCTGGCTCTCAGGCACAGCAAGTAGTCAGCTTCCCCTAATGCCAGCTGTATGCTCTTGTTATTAATCTTTGCGTAAACTTTTAACGATTAGTTGTGTGATTATTCCTTACTTCACACAGGTTTTGCACAGCAGCATAGCGGCGACATTGACAGGTGTCGTTTTGAACCACAGAATACCGGCTACCATTTTTACTCTGACAGACGACTGCCGCCGGCAGGGAATTATCCACTGGGACGTACCACGAATGCTGGTCCTCCACGTCCTCAACAGAAACATGATGTATGTATGTTGGTTGGTTAGAGATACAAAACTCGAAATATTTTTTGCAAGTTTTCCACTGCAAATGTCTGGTGTTGATTGGTAATTTTTGGACTTATTTTGGTGTTGAAGATAGCTCCGAGAAGATAGCTCCGAAAATAGTCGTCTGTTCGTATTTGCAACTAACTTGGTATTTATTTTGAGAGATCCTATTGATATTTGCCAGCTGTCGGACTGTTTGCTCCCATGATTTAAATTGGAGTCAAATTAGTGCTTTTAATGAATCTACTGCAACTTCTCAGTTGCCATCACTTTATTTTATTTTTCGTGCCTCGCCTTTGAAGCACTGTCGGCAAGGTCACCATCAGCTGGAAATGATGGTCTGATAGTGGCCAGTAGTCCAATGGTCGTCCAGTATAGTGATAAGTGTACAAAACATAACTACCGGTGCATATGTCCAAACTGTGGTGAATGAATGTGACTGTCAAAGTGCAACTTACAGTGCTTAGCAAGGACTGCTGTGTGCACGAAATATTTTTTTAGACAGCTAGAATTGTTATTTTATCATCTAACACTTCAAAACGTACTATTAAAATAGCAAATTTTTCTTAAATTTTGGGTTTTATATGCTGCCAATTTGGGGATTCGGGATTGGTTAAAACTGTAGGCTGTTAGGATTTCGAATCAGCAGTTAAGTTTGATGCATTGTTAAGTGTAACTGGTGGTTATGTGTAGCCGTCACGTGCCTTGTTTGTCACACAACTCAATCCTATGACAGTGGAGAATGATCTGATGTCATTTGCTGCATCATATGGTCCCGTTGACTCAGTCAAAGTCATCCGTGATCGTGAGACACAGCAGTCAAAGTGTTTTGGCTTCATCTACATGCAAACCGTTGAAGACGCATCGAAGGTGAGTGGATCAGCTCCACGTCGAACTGGTGACTGCCATATTGTAGTGGTTAACATGCTGGTCTTAATCAATCAACAAACTGAACAGAGTTGCTTGATGCCAGTGGGTCTGGTTGCTTGACTTGACACTTTTTTCTGTCAAATCTTAGAACATACTCTAATAGTCATTGTCATTTTCTTAACACTTATGAGTAAGTGGAATATGTGAAGAGTACTACAACTGTTTCAAACACTTGAGGTCAGCGTATATGCACGATCACATGGAGAAAAGGACCAAGAAGAAATAATCTCGAACAGAGGGCTAAGCGGATGCTTGTATAAATAGTGGGCAACAAGGGAATATAACAGAAAGTGGCTAGGAGTGCTGCTAATCATGCTTCACCATGTATAACTAAAACCAAGGTCAACTCAGCCTTTCATTTCAAATACCATCCTGTCTGGCTAGGGTTGGGGTAGGGTGCATTCACCTTGAGTCAGGTGGCAGGTAGCACTGTGTGATCTAATATGGCAGATGAATTTTCTGCATTCCTTTAGAGTGTTACGAGTGGTGGGAGACCTGCACTGTTATTATTAGTGGTATTTTTACAGGTATTCAGAATGGCTATTCGTGTATGGTCCATTCTAGAATTTACGGAGCAGGACATTTGGGCGCCATCGTTTTGGCACGACCGTTTCGGCGCTCACCCTTTGGGCGCTGAGGACGTTTGGGTGCCGCCGTTTCAGCGCTGTGTCACGTCGTTGCCGTTAACGTATAATGAACTAGTTTATTAGTTTATTACATGTGTGTTGTGGCTCTATGGAAATGGGAAACATTGTGTGATGTGTATACAAATGGTCGCAGCTTCTTTTACGCATCTACAATAAGCCTATTAACATTCATTCAAACATTGATTAGCAGCTTGCTTGTCTGTAACAAGTAGTAGGCCTATAGAAATAGAACAGCGTACTAACTGTTAACACCGTCACCATCAGTCCATCAAAGGGATTTTGCAGCACAGTGTACACACAGTATATAGGCCTAGTAGTGAACGCTGACATAGTATAAGCATGTATTAACTCAGGTAAACAATAAACAGTTTGACAAATCATAACAAGTATGATTTCATAAACTAAAACAACGTACAACGCCTAGATTAGTAAACACTCAAGTAGTATAGGCTTTAAGAAGCGTAGTTGAATTTATCATGTGAAGCAATAAGCATACATTAATTCATATGGAGAACAATGACTACATAAGATATAGAGAGATGGAGATGGCACTGATGCAGCACAGCGCTGAAACGTCCTGCGCCCAAATGGCGGCGCCCAAACAGTGGCGCTGAAATGTTCGCGCCCAAACGGTGGCGCCCAAATGTCACGTGCCGTAGAATTTAACACGTGGTAATTCCTTCTTAGGCCTGCTCGTACTACTGCCGTTTTCTCTTACTATTACTACATCTTACTGCCACTTCCAGTTTGTGAGTCTAGTAGTTTTCTGGGTGGTAGTCATCAGTGTTGGTGTAGTAGTCTGGTGGGACGTTAAACCCTACACACTCACTCACTTAGCTGTTGATAACTCGTCTACAAGATGCGACCTCCATACAAGATACGACTCTGGTGTAATTCGCTGATTGCTACTGATGTGCTGCTTCTCCGACTGAGAAGGTGTGCCGTTGCAGTACCAGTTTGAAAGCGCACTAGTTTGAACGTCGCGAGGGTTAGTGAATAGTGATAGGGTAAGCAGTAAGGATAAATTGCTTCTTTGGCTTTGGCAGACATTCGTTATGGCAACTTCTGGCAATGGTGGACCAGAACCTGGCAGAATTCAGACTAGCGCCCTTTTGGACTACTGACCATTCACATCTGTTGTTGCAATGGCAGGTGATCAACTCAGCTGAACTAGATGTCAATGGTCATAGAGCTATTTTTGTCCACGGTCACAGTGTCAAAGTTATGTTTGCTGATGATCGTACTGTCAACAAGAACTACAACAGCGGGTCAGTACTGTGCAGAATTGGGATACCTGGGCAAATACCGAAGAAAACCACTAAAAATCCACTCAAACTTAATCCAATTTTAGTTCTTTGTTTCACTTATAACGACACATTTTATTATGGTTAAATTTTTTTAAACATTCTTTATCTATGAATTTTTTTAACTCTGTTGGATATTTTGTACTCTGGGGAGCAAATACATGTAAAAACTCGGACGAATCAAGCAACAGACTTTACGGCTGAGCTGAACTCGCTCAGTGCACTTGTGGACTGAGGTGAACTCTACTGCACTGCCAGTTCATTGCTTGTACACTTCGTGCTAGGCCACTGAAAAGCACCAATCTACACTGACATTCATCTGTTTAGTTCAGTTCGTTTGCTTAGCTTATGGACTGCCTCATCAGAATGGCAAATCATTTCTCATTGGTGGGATTCGCTTAGTAGCCTTCTCAGACTCGGTGGTTTTTCTCACTGGCATTCTGTTCCATATAAACTTGTTTACCTGTACTTACTGTATATACGTACTTAGGTGCAACTGAAATGTCATTTCAGTTCGTTTCTGTTTTGTACTCGGTACATGGCTTAAATTGGACATTGGCATTGATGTGGTTGCTAGTGAGGCGGCCGCTGCATCATCTGATGTAAACTCTGCTGCTGCTGATGACGAGCGTCACAAGATGACACCACGTCAGATGGAGACTCGTCGCGATGCAGCCGAGAACTTCCACGAAGTACACGTCACCACCAACGAGCACTTCCCGAGAGCTCCGCATGGTACTGCTACAGATGACATCGAAGTGTCAAGACAGATGCACCCAGCTCCCGGAGCACCTAGTGCCGGGCTGTATCAAGACCACACACAGTCGCCTGGTAGACAGGTGAACGCTGGGCTGAGTGGTGCCACAGTGCACGAGGATGCAGCAGCAGCTGTTAACAGCTTGCTGGTGGTGGACACTGGTCGGCTTTCACTGGCACAGTCGACTACAGCCTCTGCTCTAGCAGGTATGGAACTACGGAAGTATAGATGTTGAACTGTTTTTAAGTGTTGTTTTTTCATAAGTGCTTTCTAAATTTTGCTTCATATTAGAGCTGTTGAGTTAACGCATTAACTTAGCACGTTAACGCGTTAAAGAATTAATGGCGTTAACACGTGTTAAAAACATTAACGCACATACATAAATTTACTTAATTTTGTGAAGTAGGATGTCCAGTATTCAATTAAACTACGTTTATTTGACGATCGAATAATATTCAAGTAATTAAATGTTTTGTTGTCGTTTCATCACTAATGTCACGGTCCTGCGACACAGGCATAACTTTGTGTGCTTTATTCTACTCACCCTCTCGATGTAATCCATCTACAATATCAGCAATACTGTTGATGCGTTATTAACGTTTTGACAGCTCCACTTCATATCAAAGAATAGACATCGTTTGTGTTATGTATTGGCATTTGATATACCTCCTTCATGAAGCCAGCAGCCCGAGCTTTTTATTCCGCAGGACTTAAACCTGGACTGTTCAGGTGCCACAGTTCAGGACCACTGAACTGTGTTGTTGCTGAACCATACTTTTGCATTGTTGCGTGCAGTCGTAGATCGATGAACCAGAGGACAAAGAACCATGACAACATTTTACGTACTGAATTCTATCATTATAGTCAGCGAAATTATCATAATGAATCTTTATGCAGAAAGACAGTACACGAGTAGTGGCAAAGTTTTGCCATTTGGCACAAGTTGTGCTGCTAATCATTTCTCACAGTGTATATCCAAAACCAAGGTCAACTCAGCCTTTCATCCTTAAAGGTACCGGCCTGTCTGGCTAGGGTTCAGGTGGGTTGTGTTCACCTGTGTCAGGTGGTGGGTAGCACCAATATGGCAGGTGTTGCTTCATTTCTCTGAAGTTGATTTTCGGTGAAGAGCTATACCCTTCAGATTTTTTTAACAAGCAGTACGGAACTACAGATCTAATGACATCTGGTGCAAATGTGTATACTGTATACTAGTGACATTACTATTGCTAAGAGTCCAATTTTTATAAAAATTTTCATCAGTAATAATACTTCTAACTTCTAACACTTTTTCTAACAGTTAATTGATTAATCAGTTGCTTATTCCCTCAACCCTGGTTTCTTATTCACGTTGAACATTGTGCGTGTGGTAGTTCCATCATCAATGGACGATGATTTGCTGTCGTGGATGTATGAAGAATGCTGTCCGACACTGACTATGCCCACTGCAGCCGATGTTCCGCACACAGTCTCATTTGTTCTGATGTACGTTGACCTGCAGGATTCGCGCTTTTTCTGGGCCGCTGTGATCTATGGCAACAGGGTATGTGCATCGGGATGGTTGTAAGCAAGAAAGTCAGTAAAATGTAAATTTATTAATGTCAATAAGCCCCTGTATTATTCAGTACTCTGAAAAGAAAAGTGTCTCGAGTAATCTTCTTAATGACTGACATGGTGGTAATAGGATCATGCAGATATTTCAGCGTGCGGTCTGTGTCATCAGTTTCGTGACATAAAGCTCGACGTCCATATGAAGTTAAATGATAAGATAGCACAAGAAAGCTGACAGTGTCTGACATTGTACAAGGACAGTTTTATAGTCTGCAGCTGTATTTACCAATGTGGAGCCTCGCAGCAATCCAATTTTATTCGAGATCACATGAACATGTTGTGGAATTTCTCATCTGCCACTGTGCATTTAAGATAGCCAAAATTAATGCCAGGCACAAATAAGTGGAGCATTTTAACATTTATGATGTCATATCAGGATTTGGTGTTAAGAGTAACATTTTGTAGATGTGATAAGTTTAAAGTTAATCATCTTTGTCAGTCCACAGGGCATCAGCATTTGCATGCTAGTCAGAGCTATGTGGGGGCTGGGGGCATCGAGACAAGTTATTCACACACCACAGCCAGATGCACCAGCCTCAGTTTGGGGACCCTGTCAACTAACTTACCAAAAAACAAAAAAGTTCACATACTTTTGACATTGTTGGAATGTTAATGTTGTAGTGGGATGGTATGGGCTGGTGTGGCATACTGGCACTTTCTTGGCCATCTGCAAAGCACTTCACCGTTGCCTTTCCGTAATAAGTACAGGATGAACCACTAAATATACGATATTAGATCTGCAGCCATCACTCCGGCAGTTTTTGTACCATCATCTATTTCATGACTTACTTCATCCATGTCTCTCTCGCTATAGTGCCTGCAGTGTTTTAAGGTAAAAGATAAAGGTAACCCATACTCGATACAAGCGTAGGGTCCGGAGCTGATCCCAGTCTGTAGACAATGAGCCTGCAGGTGACGTAGTCATAAACCCAATGGTAAGCTGCCAGTACTTTCCACCAGGCCTGCGGTTATCACTGCCCTTTAACCGGTACCAAACTATACTGCTTGGTGACAGAGGCACGTGTGTGAACAACTTGCCCACAGTCACTGCCTGTCAGTGCACCGGGCGGGAGTCAAACTGTGGACCAGGGTTGTTAATATCGCAGTATTGGTATCGCTACCAATACTATCGGCGATACTTTTGGAGCATTGGCATGACTATCGCCGATACTTTTCGTCCGTAGTATCGAAATGGATATCGGCGATACTTTTTCAGCTATTTTTGGCAATATTCGATACCAATACTTTTGTCAGTAAGCAATGCCGCTGCGGCTGCTGTACAATGATGCCTGAGGCACGACAACGTGGGTGTCTGTTCACACGCACGCACGGTGTACCGTGCAGGGAGATGTAAACTACATGCGATGGACACACATGCTGAGGTCTGTCTGCTGCACGGATGGAAGAACAGGTGTCAAGACTCTCACAACAGACTCAGAAACGTTTGCTTTGAAATTCGACCACAAGCTACAGTTTAGCTGACACTCCGCGCTCTTGCTCTGTGAGTGATAGCCCACCCCTTCCTCACGCAACATAATTAGTATAATTACTGCCGTCAGCTGTCGACCACGACTCTTTGACGAGCACTAGAAGCTGTTTATTGCATCCTATTCAAACTTTTCAATTCTCTAAGGCAAGAAATATAATTCTCGAGATAGAGATTTTTCTCCAGTCTTGATTCTCATGAGTCTCGTTAAGATCTGCAGTTAATTCCATGGTGACAACTAGATTTACTAAATCACTGCATCAGCAAGCGACTAGACATAACATTGCCAGGGGTGGATTCATGAATTTTATAAAGAGGTGGGCGAATGCAAGCCTATAGCGGGGGTCTGGCAGTGGAGCCCTCCGGCCCCAGTGGGGTCCTGGGGCAGAGCGTCTGGTCAGAAAGAGTTTTCAGCTTTTTGTCAGCTGATAAACAAAGGGCAGCCGTCAGTTGTATGGGTGTTACTGCCTATGCATAGCATTTCTTATTTGGACAACAACTCAACTTAGTTTTATAGCAAGCATGGCGAGTGAAAAAATGAGACCACTTTGCTGTCTTTGTTCTATAGAGTCCCACGTAGAGGGCCTTGATAAATTTTGTTAACTTGAGGTGGAAAATATGCGGCATGCAAAATCTTGACGCACTGTTGAAGTCAACTACGACACCAACAAAGGAAAAAGAAGCGCAGCCAGCTGGGCCCTCTCTTAAATGCACATGTGATTGCTGAATGAGTAGAAAAAAGTATTGCCTGAAAAGTATTGGTATTGGTATTGTCAGTACTTTTCTGCAACAGTATCGGTATTGGTATTGACAATAGTTTTTTGGCCAAAGTATTAATATTGGTATTGTCAATACTTTTCACAAGTATTGTTAACAACCCTGCTGTGGACTTTGCAGTAACCAGTATAGCACGATACCGTTACAACACCAAGCCACACATAACCACCCATAATTTCACTGCAGTCGAGCGTGGTGGTTGAAATGCATCTGATGTTTGTTTATATCATGCAAGTAGCAGGCAGAGCACACCGTCAATCACAGTCTTGAAAAAGTTTGTTTCAACATGGTCTGGGGTGCATTATGCCTCGTTGAACTCGCATAATATACACTGTGTCTCAAAAAAAACGTCCCACTTTGTGATTGTCCATATCTTCGTCAAATATTGACCGATTTTCAAAATTTTTTCACTGGCACATTTT
>Ga0209671_1000330_pt1 | contig 29159 bp, 21 predicted proteins | sample WorMetHERISLAND2_2_FD_187401 | JGI IMG/M metagenome (GOLD analysis project Ga0209671, IMG submission 187401) | Marine gutless worms symbiont microbial communities from Max Planck institute for Marine Microbiology, Germany - Olavius geniculatus... | ecosystem: Host-associated > Annelida >...
TCGAAAACAATGTGATTATGTTATGAGCAAGCAGGGGCGTCATTTAGGGGGCTGTGGGGTTTATGGACCCCCCAATGATTTATGATTTTAGTTTTTTCTCTGTAAATTGTACTTTTGATTAAACGTGAAACAGCTAAAATGTCAACTGCGTTACCGCTGCCATAGATGTGATAGACGTCAAAAAAATTATAATAAACGTTAATAAACGCGTTTATTACGAGAAAGATTGTAAACGTTTGTAAATTAAAAGTAAACGTACACAGAGCGTAAGTTTGAATATTAGGCCTATTATTTGGATAATTCCAAATTCCAATAAAAGTTTTTTATTGTCAAAGAATGTCTTACTCCAGTTCTGTGACAACCGTTTTACAAAAGTGCCCAGAATTCATTATTCACTCACTTTAATCTTATAGCTCAGACTTGTAGTACTCGAGTCCGGACTTAAGTCCGTTTTTGCTGGACTTGGACTTGGAGGCTCTGCCAGCAACTCCTTTTTTCAAGTCCTTTGTACCTACAAGATCGATAGCACTGTAACAGACTACTTCGCTGTGGCCTTGTAAATCGACTGATGTTTCAGTGGCCGAGCTTTCAGCCAGATACTTACGTGCAGTGGATGGTGACTGTGACTCAGAGCCGGTTGACTTCTGGGTTCGCAATAACGCCACATATGACAAACTGATACCAGCTGTGCGCCGTACATTTGCCATTCCGGCTTCAAGTGCACAAGTGGAAAGGGTTTTTAGCCCGGGGGCATTGTGCTATGCCCGAACAGAGCAAGAATGTCCGACAAACTTCTGTCTGAACTGGTGTTTTTAAAATGCAACATTGTGTGAACAAGTTTAGATGTTGGACTGTGTAAAATTATCAAGGACGGCCAAATTAATGTCATCAGTCAAAATTGCTAACAATATTTAAAGATTAGTTTTTTTGTGTACGATAAAGTGTTTTACTCAATAACAGCAAGATAAATAATATTGGAATGAGATAAAACTGCTTGCAGGTTCGTTTTTTCCTACTGGACTTGGACTTGGACTTGGCTGTTGCTGGACTTGTTACAAGTCTGCTTTTAATCGTAGTCGTTACTGTTTTGGAATTTTATTTTTGCACGTCTCTACCTACTACTAGAATATTTAATTCATCGAAGCTGTATTTCTATTTCCGGTGTTTTGATTTTGTCGCGGTACAGCATTATTTGATTTTATTGCTATTTCTAGAAGTAAAAGTAAATCATTGTAGTTTAATTCAACTTTCTGTGGAAACAGTATTGTTGTGATAGTTTATAAACTCGTTGCCTTGTTCTGTCATACTTTATAGCATTGCTTACAGCAGTTTGAAGAATGACGTTTCCTCTTTGGTCTCAGCAGGAGTTAGTGAAGGCCTTTGCCGAAGATTTCCCTAGCTTGGAACTTCGAGATGACGACATTACAAATCCACAGGTAATATGACTTTATAATGCAACTACATTTTTTATGTTGTCTGATAAAAGTTGTTGTGCAACTTTGCGGACGATGGTAAAAGCGGAAGGCGGATCTGCGGATGTCTCAACAGGCTTAGCGCCAGGGTTGGGACAAGGGTTAAGATTAGGATTAGGGATTGGGTTTGGCTTAGGAATAAGATTAGGATATGGTTAAACTAATAAATTACAGCTTAATTACAGCGTTATCTGTTGCGACATTCACACATTTTCAGTCTGCTTTTTACCCATAGCCCAACTTTGCAGGAAACTCACTGTTGTTATGGGTTGTGTTGCAAAAGTCACCACACCATGAGCAGTTATCATGACGGCGCCAGACTAAAGTAGCAAGTTTACGTAACTCAGCAGACTTGTGAAAGTATGTTTTCATTTTGTCTGACGTTTTTTTGCATGAATGATTCTGTACTTACAAAAATTAATGATTATCACTATTTATAATTGCAAATAGAACTTACATTACAGCTACAGAATAAACGAAAATAATCGTTGAAAGCTTACTTCGTTAACCTTTTGAGAACTGCTTTATCTACATTTGGATTTAAAATAAACTATTTTAGTGATTAAATCACTAATTAACCAACAAAAACACGCATTTCAAAGTAAATTTGCATCATTTTGCAATTTTACCAACATGACTAAACAATGTAAACAAACAGTCACATGCGCTGAACTAGTAGGGTCAATCAGTTGTTAATGTCAATGTGAATGTTTCAAGTTAGGGATAGGGTTACGGTTAGGTTAAGGGTTAGGAATAGGGTTAGGGTCAGGCTTGGGGTTAGGGCTAGCCTTAGTATTCGTATTTCGGATAAGGAAAAAACTAGTGATCAGTCCTTCTTGGTCACTCAGGAATACCATTTATATTTATTTCAGTGCTATATATATTCTATGTATTGAAATGTAAACAGCAATGTCGACGAAGTGTTCAAGTTATAGATTTCAACAAAGTTTTTAAAGTTAACGAAAGTGAATAATTTAAAACTAAACGAGCGGCTCTTACTTTAAAGATTGAATTTGATTGTTAATATCCATTCTGAGTCTGCTGAGGTACGTTAACTTGCGTAAATTGGGGTATCCAACATAAGTCTGGCGCCTATCATGACTTTGAGTTAACACTGAATTTTTACTTTTGATTGACTTTGGGGTGGTGAACTTTTGCAATGAAGAAGTCTAGAACAGCAGAATTTTCGCATATGTGGATGTCGCAACAGACAACGCTACATCTTCTAATACTGTTCCTAATTTAAACCCTATTCTTTGCTCTTTTCCTAACCCTATTTCTGACTCTTATTCTAACTCTATTGCAACATCTGCCGTTTTGCTTTTCTTACCGTTTTTTTAAATATACGTTTATTTGTATGTGTCACAAAAGACCACACCTGTGCCAAATATGATGAGATCAGATCAGATTGCTAGCTCTACCACATTCTTAACCTTGAACTTTTGTACTTGATCTGATAGTATTTGCTGCCAGTGCGGTCTTTTATGATACCAACTATTTACTAGTAGAGTTGAAATTTAGCTGATGGCTTAATTGCTATATTCATGGAAACCAAGCAATAGCCAACATTTCCAGGATTGTCGTTAGTGAGAGGCCTGAATTAATGTTAGTGTTGTTACGGTTTCACACTGGCTGAGATCTGTTGGTTTTGGTTGGGTTTTGTTGAAAAAACCGTGCTTTCGGTTGGTTTTGGTTTTTTTGACCAGCACCAAAACCAGCTGCCGATGTCTAGTGATAACGCGCACGCCCGCTGCTAAACCCAAACTACATGGGTGGTCGAGCGACGGCACATTGCTAATGAGGAGAGGGGGAGGTAGAGAAAGGGAGAGAGCAGACAAGAAAGTTCCATGGTGTCGGGTGCCTGCTAATGATTAGTTCACAGGAGTGGATGCGCTGCTGCAGATACACTGTTACAGTTTCAGGGTTTCACGCTTGCCAGTTTGCCGTGGTCGGTTGATTTGACTGACGTGACGTGACGGGACAGGTGGACAGCGTGGCATGAGGCTGAGGCAAACTTGCATTATTACTTCTCAGAACAAGTGAAGCATTTCCAGTTCAGTAGTTATAGTTGAAAATTGGAGTGTTCCCGCTAAGTTGATATACAAATACCAAATTCTCTATCTGGATCGCATAACAATAGTAGCGTGGCGCCATGGTCTCACCTAGGCCTATCTTGTTCCACCCGTGTGACGGTCGGACGGACAGACGGAGAGACAAACAGATGGACGGACGTCGGACGGACAGAATTGCGATGGCTAAGACGCGATGAAAGCGGTAGCTGCTTTCGCGCGTAAAAATATAACAACTCAATCAATGCAATTGTAACGGTTTTTAGGCTCTTAAGGCCCTAAAATGACCACAAAGCCCGGTACCAATAATAGGTATAGGTTCAAAACCAATTTTCATCGTTTAATTAAGTCAAGTTCCTGTCATTAATAAATTCTGCAATAAATACCATAAAATACTACATTCACTCACCTTTCAGTAACACTTGGTTTTGTAGCAATCCATGCAGTATAAGCAGAGATATTAGATTTATCCCTAACTCACCATTACAAATCGTAAGCTGTCAGAACCCTTACCCTGCCCAAATAGTTCGCCCATAAGCTGTAGAAACCATAATACTTTGCAAATACCGCAAGTCTATACGACCAAAGAATCCTTGTCCCACAACTAAGTGGATGTGACAAACCCTACATCTTTCCGTGCATTTTAACTCAAGTTATCGCTCAAAGTATACAATATTTTTGATACTCGCGCCACGCCCACTTAAATCCGAGATATTCGAGCAAGTCCCGATGTGCGGATTTGTTACCTAAAGAAAGCCTGTCGGACAAGGATTCCAAAAGTCCAGACCGTATCTAAATACATCAAATACATGTAAAGATGTTCAACAAAATGGTGATTTCGAAAATCGCATATCATTTGGACTCGGCCCATCGGGACTATAATACACATCGGCCATAGGCGCGTGTGTCACCGGCGTGGCGCCACCTTGTGAATGATATAGACTCTCACAGGCCAAAATGGCCAAAGAATCTATAAAAACTTCCTATTTTGGCATTCAAAGTCATCCAAGGTCAATTAATTCTGCGCCAATCGATAGCCAGTATACAATTTCCTATTAGTGATTAATAGTAACCTAGGCCTTATCTCGCACCATTAGTCCGTTACTGAGATTGAGCGACTTCTTGGCCAGAAATCGCAAATTTTGCCTACCCTCTCTCATTCAGCACCCTCGTTCGGGGTGACCCCCTTCAAATTTGTGGAAAAGCTTTACGGTTCTTGAAACTAGAGTTTTCCAGGCAGCCGACAGTGAAGATTTGGTGATCCTAGCTTGCGCCGTTTTTGACTGATCCACCCATGTGACAGACGGACGGAGAGAATTGCGATGGCTAAGATACGCTGAAAGCAGTAGCTGCTTTCGCGCATAAAAACCAAAACCGTCAATATAGAGCACAAAACCGCGGTTTCGATAGGGTTCGATATTGCCAAAAAAAACTGCGGTTTCGGTGTCGATTTCAACAACCGTAACAACACTAATTAATGTAATGTCAAGGTCACAAATGTTCTGAGCCCAGAGTTCCATGCATATAGTGGTTTGTTTAAAGTTACTGTTTTGTTCCATTATATTTCATCAACATGACTAATTGAAATTTTAAAGATTCAAATCCTATTAATTGCTGTAGTTTTTTTAAAAGTAATTGCATGGTTGATTGTTAATTATTGCAGCTATATTTTTTCTGTCACAGGCTTACATTGTATGCTGTCATGCCAGTTTGTGTGACCTTGACATAGACCAGTGTTTTGTCACAGTTACATTGGACTCTGGTTGCAGTGACATATTGTTTTGTTACGCTTCTGTCTCACTGTCTCAACAGCAAATTCTTGGTTCCTCAAACAGATATTGTATTGTATTGTAAGTGAAGATTTATTATAAAGTGTTGACTGTTGACAGTTGAACTTTTAACGGATGTTAACCAATTATCAATTCATTGTCTGTTTGTAGAAACAGCAGTGCCAGCAGCTATTTATGGAATTGCTTTCTCTCCTGACTGATATACCCATGGATGTCCTGCAGTCAAAATGTGTAAGCATGTGTGATTTTATTCTCGTGTTTGAAATGTGAATCTTCTGGTTTTTAACTTTTGAATCATGGGAGAATTTTGCCAGTAGTTTTGAGTAGAGCTTTTGAAGCATTAATTTTTTAATGCATGCGTTAACACGCTAATAATGCATCATTAATATTGCTAATATTGTAGAGTGAATTACATCGAGAGGGTGAGTGGATTGAAGCCCACGAAGTCATGCCTGTGTTGCGGAACACGTCAATTCGACAGCTCTAGTTTTAAGACTATGTGTTATTGTTAAAAAGTGTATTTGTTGTTGGTAATGTTGCTGCAACTGAGAACTGAATTGATTGCTTCAGCTGATAGTAGTTCTTTCAGATATAATGTACCCTTATAAAACTGAACCAGTATTAATGCAAGACACTATGTTGTCTTTTACTTTTAGATACAGTAACTAAGGTGTGAAAACTGCTTGTGCTTGACACTTTAAGCTTAGTGATAATAATAATAATGTCAGACATTGATGACTTACAGCGAAACTGACCAGTCTTTGGAACAATAAAATGTGAGATTTAGACTTGTGATTAATGGTACTTTTTCAACATTTTGATGTGTACAAACAGACGTTTCTAAACTGAGTGAATTGTCGTGAAAAAGACAGTTGAACAGTTATTTGCAGTGTCAAACAAGGACCTAATTAACTTGCCAAAAGTCAGAATCACTCTCATAAGTCCACGTTTGTATTTGCCAGGTAACAGTAGCAACTTACAGTTGCATGTTATGGCTGGAGGTTAAATCCCAAATCTTTTCTTTTGGTAGTCACGGACCAAATTCTGTACAACATGTCATCAATTTGAGCCCACAAGCGTACTTGTCAAATGGCGTCTCAATTTGCCGAGCAGTTTAAGCATTGTGCACGAGTGTGACAAACGACAGACAGACAGACAGACCGTGCTGTGAAGAAATGTGTAGTAGTAGGCGGAGTTGCTAGTGCTGCAAGAGCGATTGTGCCTAAAAGCTGGGTTTTATTTTTTCACTGTAAATGTGGTTGTGGTTTCTGAGCAGTTTTGTGCATACAAAGATGTTGAATATCTGGAGATACACCGCGAGGGACTGGCGCTCTTTCTGCTTGTAAAATCACAGTGAGCAAAACTGGTTACTGCTAGTTCAGATTTCTCATTAACTGACCAATTTCAAGTCATGCTGGCCTTTGCTGGCTCCCACAGAATTTAGAAATTATCAGAAAATAGAAGGTACAATATCTGATCGGACGGATTCCGTTACTGGTTGAGTAGTGGTAGACAATAGTTATGTTAATGCGTTAGGGTTGAAATTTGCCCATGACATCTTGAGACTGTTTCCAGTGGCATTGTGGGTTACGCCAGGCAGAAAGCTGCAATTTTCTGGCTAACAGAGTAGATTGTGGGTGCTCAAAATTTTAATTTTGCCCCCAAAATTTCCCAAAAAGGGTTTTTCCCTAATTTTGCATTTTTGGACGAAGATTTTTGGACAAACTGAAGATTTTTCGACGGTGCAAAATTAAGGGCTGTGGGCTGCACTTCCCATGTCTGCTTGCTCTAACCTCATTGCCGATGTATGTGTCATTATGTGCCAGCAATAGCATACAAATGGTCGTAACCGTGCTGTCTTCTGTCGGACAGTTGACAGCAGTTGGCTGTGTTGCTTGCATAATATGAGAGTTCAGTGGAATACTGGTCAGTCACTGTGTGTTGTGTTGCATGTTTTAAGGCAGAAGATGCTCAGTAAAGCTGCACTGCATGACTTTTCTATCATGGATATCATACAGCCACGTATGATGTGCTTTGGTTTTGCTTAGAGCACTTGGCTTACTGTTGGATATTAAAATTTGTTTAGATGGTCAGCAGACTGTTGACTGTTAGGCTTAAGAGCGGCTTTGTGTGTATGTTAAGTCGCGGTCTGTAGTGGGATAAGTGTGCAATAAACGAACTTTTCCAAACAGTGGTTATTCCACACTGGCTGACACCCATGTAGCTTTCACTGTTAGTGGCTTGCTGTCTGATTGTAATAACGCATTGTGTCTGATTTACAAAGTTGTTTCACATTGGACCTGAGTAGTACTTGGATGGGTGACTGTCTGCAGGCAGGTAAGTCATCTTGGTATGTGTAACCAACCACTCAGGTTGACTCAATTTTGTACCTTCTGTGGGATGGTAAACTGAGTAATTAGCTGGCCATCATAGCGCATACAGTAAGTTATTTTATACCTACGATTGTTTGTAGGTAAAAATTATACTTTAATGGGCATCTGTAAGGGTTGTGGCCTCCTTATATTTTGCAAATAGGTATTTGCTATCTGTATTCTGCTTAGGTAGCAGCAAGCAGGCAAGAATCTTATCTGCAGCCTTGAACTATTTACGATACAAGGCAACTTATTATGATACTTTCTCCCAGATGAAGATGAAAATTGTAAGTGAACGCATTGCGCACCTAAACTGTCACCACTTAGTTTTATGATTTATAAATTATATAATAGTGTTTTCTGATTGTTTAACATGGCTTCTTATGCCTGGAATGCTTGTTTTTTTCGAATAATGTTCTGTGATAATTTGGTAAACTGTGGAAAGTCATGGCTTTTATGGGCATTTATACCGGTACATGACTGATTGACTCGTGATTGTTTGGTACAATTTTTGCCCGGCAAAGTTCCTTTCTGTTACATTTTATACTTTGCTAACAGCTTTTTTGATTTTAATTATAATTTTTATTATAATATCAATAGTTTCTGTAGCTGTATTAAAATTTAGCATGCAAACTACTACAATTTTATTATTACTAAGTACAGTCAATCAATAACATTTATTTAGTGCCAGTAATTACAAGTCGAATCTGAGTACTGTTTAACTGTAGTAGATTCTTAAAGCATGTCAGCTTGTTAATGTTGGTGGTTAGCATCAGAGGCAGATTGTATATGATATGAAGTGGAACATCCCTTACGAAGGGCGTTCAAAGTTTTGCAAGTCGAAATGTTAGACTAAAAAACTTTACAGTATCTATACACCAATAAAACGCATATTTCTGCAGTACTCATGCGAGCTTAAAGCCGATATGAGTCATTGTAACTTATGACGTCATAACGCATTTTATATTGGTCTCTCCAGCCAGGCTTCTACCACAGACTCGAGTCATTCATTGTTTGGATATTGGACACCACAGAGAAAATTTGTCAAATTTAGAAAAAGACAATAGTTACTGTAAGTCAAGTCTCTGTTGTATGTAGAATGATCTTATTGTACGAAGCTAGAGTCACAAACCGCTTGCGGGGTAATTTTTACTTTGGAATAGGGCTGCAGTGCCATGCACTGCCGGATTTAGCGGAGATTTTCGGGGCTCACTCCCAGGCCCCCACACATCATGGCTCTCCAGGTTGTACATTGTAAAAATTGTTTAACCTTTCACATATCACTAACAGATATCACTAACTGTTAACTTTTCAATAAAATGTTACAGACAACATTAAATCCTGATGTAACATCGTAATTAACAAAAACGTTCTTATTAATGGCCAGCGCGGATTTCGGCTACTGTGTATTCATAACGCAAATAAGAAATTTATGAACGTATTTGTTAGGATTTCCACAAAATTACACTGTCAGGTTGTGTTGAACCGTATTCAGTTCAGTTGGTGCCGTCCACTGGTGTGTGTATGACACTGACGCGAAAGGCGTCGTCGATTTATTTTCGCGTCGTATTTTCGCTGTTCGTCGCGTATTGTATTTATTTGTCACGTAGACCGTCGACTCAGTCGTCAGTCATTGTGTATAGCAACTCCAGCCACTTTAGAGTTTGTCTATTAGTGTGTTTGCTTATCACTGTCGTTGTATGTTTAGCTGCCTGTCCTTGTGTGACTAAGGGCGAGCCTATGATTAAAAGCTATGTTAATGCGGCTTACGTTATGTGACGGTATGTTCTATACCTGACATTGGATGCTAACCAATCAGAGATTGTGTTTTCGACGTAGCGCCATCTTAACTAGGACACAAATTGAATGTTTTCATGTGATATTTGATGTATATTGTATGATATTGTTCAGTTTCACTGCTCAACAATCAATACTTTAGCTTTCACATCAAATAATCAAGTTACAGTGATGAATCGTACAATATCATCAAATATCACATGAAAACAATCGTAAATAATCTGCATACAAACAAGCCACACAAAAGGGGCTAAGTACTAGTCATTTCAAATAGCTCATAATTGTCGCTTGGTCTAACCAATAACAATCATAGCATTCAATTTGTGTCCTAGTTAAGATGGCGCTACGTCAAAAACACAATCTCTGATTGGTTAGCATCCAATGTCAGGTATAGAACATACCGTCACATAACGTAAGCCGCATTAACATAGCTTTTAATTATAGGCTCGCCCTTAGTCACACAAGGACAGGCAGCTAAACATACAACGACAGTGATAAGCAAACACACTAACAGACAAACTCTAAAGTGGCTGGAGTTGCTATACACAATGACTGACGACTGAGTCGACGGTCTACGTGACAAATAAATACAATACGCGACGAACAGCGAAAATACGACGCGAAGATAAATCGACGATGCCTTTCGCGTCAGTGTCATACACACACCAGTGGACGGCACCAACTGAATTGAATACGGTTCAACACAACCTGACATACACATCCCGGTGTCTCACGTTCGTGAATCCGGTTGCAGACTGGACAATTGTATGTATATTTGTGCTGTTTGCTTTAGCACTCCAAATCGTATCAATTTCAATGACATCACATCTGCTTTAAGCTCATACAAGTGTGTGATAAATGTAACTTTTACTGGTGTATAAATTTTTAAAAGTTTGCTAGTACGGGGGCATATCAAGTTGTAAACTTTGTCTAATTTTTCGTACATATACTAGTTTTTTTCACGGCTGGCACAGCTCTTGGCTATTGAATATTTATAATCACAAATGGAAAATTAACGGACGTACTTGTTAGGGCTCTCATAAAATCACTTGTCCCAGGGTCTCGTGTTGGAAAATCCGACGGTAGACTAAAGAAATATCATGCAACAGCGAGCCCAATTATATGCTGATTGCACTGACACCCCAAATCGTTCCTGTTTAACGCTCTATGACATACATTACAATGACATCCTATCCGCTTTGAGCTCATTAGGGATGTTAAGTTCGTTTTTTTTTCAAATTCGAATTTTGACTGCAAAAATTCGGATTAAATTCGAATTTTGACTGCAAAAATTCGGATTAAATTCGAACTTTGTTTATATGTTTGTGGAAAAGCTTAAGCAATTTGCATTTGATGTTTGCACTATGGGGCGCGAGATGAAGGTCACAGCACGCACGCCACACACCGGGAAGCAGTCTATCAACAGTGCAATCAGCCGAGACGTCAAGCCATGTCGCGCTCTATTGCAGTGGATTGATGTCTTTTCTGTGCCTGTGTCACCAAGATTTGTCACTTGATAGTTTGCATCAGTATACAACACGCACCAGGCGTACAGTGCAAGACGGAGAGTAACTGAATGCCACGGCGATATGCAGGAAGGGGAGGGGAGGAGAGGGGTAAGCAAACACGCGCCGGGCGTCGCTTGAATTGACGGCCGGCAGAGAACAAAGAAATCGTCACACAGTTACTTTATCTTGCTATAATTTATACAAGACAGTGTGATTGTGTGACAGAGAGGGTGTATAAGATGTTTTTTTCTGGGTCGTATTTTTGTGTACGGTGCCACTGCCTATCTGCATGTGTGTTCCGCGTTTTACATGTCACCTTGTACATGACTGACTGCACTGTTGGTTTCAGGTGGATCGTAAAGCAAATTACGAGGGACTTCAGCAGGAGAATGACAAGCTGATTGGAAGACTGAACAGCATTCGTGCTGCTCAGGCCGAGCAAGAACCAAAGGTTGCTAAGGTAAGCTTCAGACTGGTAATAGAACGTGTAGCAGTGTACAGAGTGGGCTGATAAACTGGACCATTTTTGAGCATTGATAGTTCAGCGGCCGTTACTGGTAGACAGGCATGTATGTGATACTTGTCGAAAAGTTCAGAATTTTTGTCTAGAAAATGTGTCAAACTTGCATATTTTTTTTGCTTAATTTTTGTAAATTTTTACCTCCCTGAAGTTATGCTGAATTTGCCTGATGCATGGACTCTATTCTCATTCACCGTGCAGTGAAATAACATTTTGTATCAAAAATAGTGCAGTAACAGACTGGCTTCAAATTAGTGGTTAGTTGTAATTTCTGTGGTTTTTTTGCAGTGCTGCAGCAGCATTTTTGTTGTCATGTTTGTTTGCGTGCTCTCCCAGTCTTCCATGCACCACCCAGGTTTATTCAGCTGGAAAACTGGATGCCAAAGAGTTCAAATCTAAGTTGTGTGAATTATTCAGTGTTGGGTTATTGTAATGGACAGTACATCGTTGCAGAATTTTAGCTATTGGCCAGCTGAAACGTGTGGGGCTCAGCTGAGTCATAGTCAGGAGGACACATTGGGCGACTTCACTTTTTGACTCAGACTTTCGCTGAGTCTTTTCACTGAGCCAGAGCCAAAGCTAAAGCTGAACGCTAAAGTCTGTACTTAGACCAAAGTTCAACTAAACAATTAAAAATGGCGGAGAATGGGTAAACCTAACAGGAAATAAGTCAACCAGTTACGCTTAGACTTGCTTATTTAATTGCGTCGCGAACGCAAATGACTTCATTACTTAACGTCTTACGTCATTGTGTAGCCATTACGACGTTTATTTTTGGTACCAGACTGATCTAATTTACTAAACTATCTGTGTTAGTCACCATTTTTTCGCTCAGCGAAATCACTTCACTTTTTGACTTAAGTAGGTACTTAGACCGAAGTTTAGGCTCAGCAAAAGTCTCAGCGAAAGTCTAAGTCAAAAAGTGAAGTCGCCCATTGACTCCAATGATTGCTCTACTGCCAGAAGACTGACAATGGTTGATGAGGCCAACGGTGCCCATGTTGAATTTCATACAAACTGAACGTGTGTGTTAACCACGCTGTGTATTGTGAAATAATGATACATGTTCCATGTGATAACGACAGTGGCCACACATTTTTTGAAAGTTTCTGAGTTTTTTCCAGGCCCTGGAAAGTTCTTGGAAACCAAATTTGGGTTGAGAACTTGAGAGTTTTCGATTTTGATGTCCAAGGGTCATCAAATTTTAGTTGTTCGGAATCATCGTGATCGCTGTGTGAATTTTTCTCATACTGTGCTAGAAACGTCTTAATGACATCGTAAAACATTGCTTAAATAAGTCTGTAAAAGTAGCTGACAGTCCCTAAAAAGTTTTTGATTTTTCTCGCGCAAAAGTTACGCTGGATATTTGATAACGTTGATATTCGTTTGTGTGTGCATGTGCGTGTGTGTGTATATATGAAGGCAAAAGAAGTGAAGGAAGCAATGAAGAAGCACCTGGATGATCTACAGCTGCAGGCCAATGCTCTGACAGAATCCGCTTCACAGATAAAAGCCAGAGGATCTGAACTGATTACTAGCTTGGTGAACTATTTTCTGTGACTCAGTAGTAGTAGATTTCTGCTAAATATATATATATATATATAGGTCGACTCAGCCTTCTACCTTCCATGGGATGGTAAAATGAATAGTAACTCATTTACATGGGTTACGGAAGGTGGGGACCTTGGTACAGCTGACTGAGGTTGCCTAGTCGGCCGCTGCGCCAGCCTGTGTCTGCAGGCTGCACACGGTGGCCGTGCGGCAGGCAGCTCTGGTTAGTGACGAAAGCGCATTAGAGGCGTGCGCATGCTCGCGATGATGCGCTATACAAATTGACGACCTTTACCTTTTACCTTTATATATATATATATACTGTGTCTAGAAAAAAAGAGTCTACACTTTATCCTGAATAACTTGCAACAAATTTATACTTACTTTTACAATTTTTGGCACACATTATCACAATGATATGCTTTACTAAAAGCATCCAAAACTTATCTTCAAAATTTACTTTTCACTAAGTGTACCCAATTTAATCGTGATGTCATCGAAAATGACAATTTTTGGGGAAAGATGACATCTATATAAGCTTCTGCAATACGAAAACAGGAAAGAATGATAAAAGAAAGTTGCAGTAAAAAACTTCAAAGGTTGTTGACATAGAAATAAATTATCTTTTGTCAAAATTTTCAACCTAGTCTTGCTTTTCGCCATGTTAACGCGTGGCCGTCTGCAGCATGCGTTAGCGTCAGCGTCACGATAGTGTACATTTGAAATTAAGTTGTTGGCTCAAAAGTTGGCTAATAGCAAGTTTTGTTACCCTTGCTGACAAGTAAGACAGCTACAGGCTAAAAAGACTATTTTTCTGCATCTCTGTTTATTTTGGTGTGGAGTAAAGTAAGAATACGAAGAGTGTTTTATTTTACATGGTAAAGTGGCATCAGTATTCGGGCAAAGTGGACTATCAGTATACTGTCAGTTGCATGTTGCTTTTTAATGTTGCCTCCACAAAATTATAAACATATGTTTACTTTTGTTACGTGCGAAAGCTACTGCTTTCAGCGCATCTTAGCCATTGCAATTCTGTCCGTCTGTCTGTCCGTCCATCACACGGGTGGATCAGTCAAAAACGGTGCAAGATAGGATCACCAAATCTTCACCATCGGCTGTCTGGAAGACTCTAGTTTCAGGAACTGTAAAGCTTTTCCATAAAATCGAAGGGGGTCACCCCGAACGAGGGCACTAAATGAGAGGGGGTTGTCAAAATTTGCGATTTTTGGCCAATAAGTTGCTGTATCTCAGTAACCGTGCAAGATAGGGCCTAGGTTACTATTAATCACTAATAGGAAGTCGTACACTGGCTCTTGATTGGCGCCGAATTCAATGACCTTAAATGACCTTCAAAGCCAAAATAGGGGGTTTTATGGATTTTTTTGACGATTTTGGGCTGTGACACAAGTCTGTGTCATTTACAAGGTGGCGCCACAGAACTATCGTTATGCGATCCAGACAGAGAATTTGGTATTTGTATATTAACTCAGTGTGAACACCCCAATTTTCAGCTAAACTACTGAACTGAAACTGCTATAGGCTTTCACGCATCTCGTGAGCATTAGCTCAAATTTCTTGTTATCGTTATTAACCAAAACACTGTTAACTTTTTCATTTTGGAAACAATAAAAATGGCATTGTGATGACGCCATAATTACGTCAGCCCTACCTAGTGACGTGGCAATATAAAGAGAAAATATTTCAACAGTTTAATAAAGTGAATTGATTGATTGATTGATTGAATATCGGTATTCATGACGACTCATGCCATAAATTACGAAAATAGGTCGAGGCTTGTCAAAGATATGTTGAAAAAACCGTAGACTCTTTTTTTCCAGACACGATGTATATCAGACCCACAAGTAATGTATATTGTATAAATGGACCTGTAATCGGTTGTGGTTTTTTTCTGTCCCAGTTTTTTATATGTTGTATTTTGTTTTCACTTTAGTTTTTTTACGGCAGTAGCCACTTTTGTAGGTGTAGTAAAGGTATACACTCTGTCTCAAAAAAACATCCCCGACATTTTCGACTGAAACTTGAAAACAATTATCAGATTTTGATAATTTTTGGTACAAATATTCCTGACACAACTTGCCATCAAATAACCGTTTAGTTTCCCACCTTACCCAATGTATGCTTCTGCACTACCTAGGGAAAACAGATCAAGCAAAATGTGTTAAAATAAAAGAAAAACCTGAAAAAAACATTCCCAACATTATCGATCATGCCGGGAATAAAGATTAGCAGATTTTAATCATATTTGGCAGAAATATTTCCGACACAACTGGCTATTAAATAAATGTTTTTAGTTTCCACCTCACCCAACATTTGCTTTTGCACTACCTGAGGAAAGCAGACCAAGCTTAATTAGTGTTAAAATGAATGAAAAAACGTCAATAAATTCCATCTATCTTAATTTGTCAGCCTCAACAGCGGGTCTTGCAGCAGTGTGTTTACCAGATGAAGTTTAAGAATGTTTGCAAAGTCAAGAAGCGACTAGTAGAGCTTGGATTGGTCCGGTATCGATACTGCTGTTAATGAATGGAGAAAGCATCTCCTTGCCTGTGTTCACGTAGTGGGGCAACACTTCAAGCAGTTTTACTGCAGGCAGTTGATAAATGGACAACTGAATGAAATGTCAGCCACAGTGTCAGAAATGTGAACAAAATGTGTTTTTACGCATTATGTTAATTAATAAATCACATCGCATTGGATAAAATAAGTGATATTTCGCTGGTTGTGCTCTCCCCAGGTAGCCCCCTGTTCTCCAGTAGACAGCATTATGAGATTGACGACTGTCTGGAGGATAACAGGGAAGATTATTAGATCTGTCATTTTTGATACATATGCACAATTATAATCGGCAGTTCTTACAATTTTGTGTTTTTTGTGTTTCGTGTTTTATAATGGTTAAACTTTCTGTAAAGGTTAAACTTTTTGTTTCGTTATTATGTGTATGTGCAATTTTGCCTGCTAAGGCCATCCCCGAAATGACCTGTACTGTGTATACTGTGTATACGTTAAACCCTACTCACTCACTCACTCTCCCCAGGTAGTGCAGGAACAAACGTTGGGTGAGGCTGAAAACTGAATGGTCATTTGATGGCAAGTTGTGTCTGGAATATTTGTACCAAAAATTATCAAAATCTGATAATTGGTTTTCAAGTTACAGTCGAAAACGTTGGGGATACTTTTTTTGAGACACATTGTAGATTGTGCTGCTAGCTGTTTGGAGCTTTGATTGATGTTTGTTAAATGCTACCTGGTCGCTGGAATTCAGAAACACTTGGATTCTCACAGTATTATTACTTTTTTGTGGAGACAGCTCCATTATTTATTTGCTTTTCGGTTTTTATTTAACCTGAAAACTGTTACCCCAGGTAAGAACCTTGTGAGATTCAGGTTTTTCAGGGTTCGTACAGGGTCAGGTTATATACTAGAAAGTCAAAGAGTTTAACAGCTAAAAATATCAGACCTGAAACGTTCTGTTTATATCAGTCCATGGTGATCCATGTAAAAAAGAAACTATAACTACTTACTTACAAAAGGAACTAAAAGCAGTAATTTACTGCTTGCACAATACGATTGACAATGGAGGGAAAACTTGATTAGTACATTAACATTATGCTCACAAGTTTTGAAGATAGTTTAAGTCTAACTGTGTGGCCTTTTTCTGTTTGGTTTACTTTAAATTTTGTTGCTTTCATTGTTTGAAGGAGAAGTGTCAGGAGGAGATATCAGCAAGGAAGCTGGAAGTAGAGCGTTTGGACCAACTGATCGTTCACTCACCAGAGCGCGCTGCACATGAGAGAGAAAAAATGGAAGAAAAGGTTGGTCGGTTAATGCTCGGAGCCCTTGTATTGAATTGTCTTCCACGATCTGGCTGCGTCTGTTTTTCTTTTTGGTTTAATTATGCATGTCAGATGACTGATTGTACATAATAGCAACAACTAGGCATCTTTTGTGGGGTAGAATTTTTGCATGCTTTCATGATGTTAAAAGATAAAGGGTCTGTATAGCTTTTTGTCAGAAACACATCACAGAGCTGTGGAGCATCACCTGCCTTAAGTGATCACACTTGCACTTGCCTCCCGACGCAGGTAAATGTGCTCCGCCTTAACCCAACGTGATGCGCTAATACTCGATTTGCCTACCACGGAGGGATACAAGGCTGAGTTGACCTAGATGTTGGTTATATACCGAGATGGTTTACCTGTCACCCGTCCAAGTTGATAGCGACGGAGTCAAAGCCATGATCCGTGGATTGTAAGTCGGTAAGTCCGACACCCTGCTGTTACTCCAGCAGGCCTTGTGGCGGTTTATCTGAACGATGATGCTGTGATCAGCCTAGCTGTGATTGGTGTGAATGACATGGGCAATTGGGCATTTGGTAGGTAACCTTCGGTGTTTTGGGTACATTGGACTTGTTATATTCACCTAGCTAATAACCACTTGCCAGCAACTAAACTGCCAGTCAAACTCGCAACATCTTAATTATACATTTAATGTTTTAACCATTATGCCACTTTGTAATGAACTTATAATGAAAAAAATGAAAAAGGTTATTTGTGTACTTGGAATAAATTTGAGGTAACATTTTACACCAGTCTGAATAGATTAATGACTACCGTAGATCATCATGTGTTGAAACTCGGTTCACATAGGATCAAAAAAAGAACTCAGTCAGTGCTTGAATCGATGGGTGTTGGAGGTCAGACGCTGTTAACTGCATCCTCTCACAGTGGGATCGAGGATGGTCCACACCCCACCACATCTCGTTGCCTCAATTTAACCATCTACACAGCTCAACCCCGAGCTTTTTTTTAATAGTTTGAGCATGACATTCTAAGCGACTCTGAATGGACTGTTGTGTGTTGCTAGCTGGTGCAAATGGCAACAAGGAAGGAGGACAAGCTGCGGAGGCTGGCGGAGATACAAGCTGCTCGGATGCTGAATCGGTCACTGGAAGGCCAGCGAGCCTGTGAAGCACTCAGAAAAATCGGCAAGGCTAACGAACGTGAAAGGTCTCATCACAACTTTCTGTTTTTTCGCCTCTCAGACTGTTATCTTATTAAACTCCGGTTTTGTAAAAATGTGGGAGTTTTGTCATATTTTCTGACATTAATGTACAGAAACTTACCATGAATTCAGTGTTGCAAACGTACACAGTTTTGCTGATATTACCTCATTTGAGATATGACTTTCTGAATTTTGAAGCTCTATGCGCTGCAGCTGCACCAACTCAAGTGCACTTTTAAGTGTTGCATTATAGCATGAAGACTTTGAGAGGCCCCACAGGGCAGAAAATGTTGCATTCTTCTCTGACATTCTCTGGCGTGTGGAGACCCCTGTTTGAGCAAATATGCTGAATGTATCTAAATCCACCCCTGTCTGTGTTTCTGGGTTTTCTGCAACTGCAGTGTTCTTCCAATAGATCTCAGTGTGGCTCCAGCCAATGTATTTCTTTGTCGCTCTGTAGTTCTGCGATGAGTTCCTCTGAAGAGCCATAGACGCCTTTTACAGGCTGGTCCACTGGTCCTCGAAAATAAATTTCTATTTTACCAGGATGTGGAAAGATCCTGAAAACCAGATAAGGTCTTGAAAGTTTTGAAATTTGATGGAAGAGGGTCCTTGAATTTCTCTCATTTTTTCAAAAGCAACATGACCGCACTATACAGATTATTTTACACGATACCGGAACTGCGTAACATGACGTCGTAAAATATTGCGGGAATAGTTCTGCAAAAATGTGCTTGCAATTTTTTGAAACGTCCTTTAATTTTTTTTTGCTTCAAGGCTGTTCGGCTCCTTGCTTTCAACCTTCTGTCCATTGTTTCTGTAATGTCAGGAAGGCAGTGAAGCTGTCTGTTTTTGCTGTGTTGTCAGGGAGGCGGTGAAGCAGCTGAAGGGTTATCAGGACGAGAACCGGGAACAGCATGCGGAGTTGGATGACTGCGAGGCGAGGAAACAGTCTCTGCAGTGGAACGTCGTGAACCAGCAGGAGAAGATGGAGAAGATCACTCTACAGCAGCGGGTCAAGGAGGACAGCATCAAGTGCGAACTCAACGATCTCTCCAAGTAAACGCTTCAGTGTTTTCTGTACCGGGTAGTTTATTTGAAGTTTTTGTTGCTTTCTAGTTAACTGATATGTTTCTGCTCATCTCCCTGTCGTCCATGTATGTTTGTGTTGTCTGGACTTTTTAAACTGTTGTGTCTCTACGCTTCATCTGAAGTCATCATTGTCACAAGTGATAGTCTCAATCAACTTCAATGCCTGTTGACCATATTCTGCCAGTTGCTTTATGGGGGTTATATCGATAAGCCGATCGATCGCCAACCGTGTGCCGCTATGATATCATGGGGCAGACTGTGCCTACGATATCGCCAAGACGCCACCGGACTTATTCCAATGGACCGCAATAGGCAATAGCAGGCAGACAGATCTGTAATCCATGTATGGCAGGTGAGTGCCCATTTGTAAGTAGACTATCACGCTGACAGTTCAGACGCCTCCTTTTCCTCTCCCCGTTGCAACAGGTTGCTTGGCGAGTGGGTCAGGGGAAGAGGGTAGCAGAGCGGCTGACCACTCTGCACGTGAGAAATTGCATACAGTATATAAGCGGCTGACAGGATCTTTCATATTGCTGCTGCTGCTGAATCAGCTTTGTTCTCACAGTGTGCTGGTCGCATTCTATGGTCTCATTCCACCTGCCCACGACCTCCTAGGCCATGGCCTGCCTGTGTTAGCTGTAATCACTTTAAGTCAAACTATTACTAGCAGCGGCCAGTGCATGTTTGCTGCTACCACAGCTGCTGTCTGTTCTTTTCCCACTGTGCCCTCCCTGTCGTGTCGTCGTGCAGTAGCAGTCAGAAACTGTCACAGCAGTCACTGTATTCCACGCTCCTCCCCTCTCCTCCCAACCTTCTTTGTTTTCACTTGACTTCCCCCTCGGTCGCTCAGTCTGTGGTCTCAGTTGGTCTTAGGATATCGCAGTATGATTTGCTATGATAATTGATGTGGATTTTCTGCCATGATATAATCCCTATTGCTTTAAGTCCCGTACTGAGTGGCAAAGCTTTTGCAGCTCTACACCACTTCACAACATCATCTGTCCACTGCATGAATGTTTTTTTGTTCTTGCCATCCGTCCTCCCATGTTTTAGTTTGCTGTCATCTGACATATGGCGTATGTGACCAAAGAGTCGTAACTTCTTTTCAGTCACTGATTTTGTTCCTGGTCAACTTGCTCATAATTCTTAGTTATTTTCTGGGTCTAGCTAGTACTAACCCTTCTGTAGCATTTTCTGTCAAATGACTTTCTGAGTGATGTAACTTTTACATTTTTAACTGTTAAAATTGTAAACATTATTGGTCACATCTCTTGATGTTGATGTTAAAATTGTTAATGATTAATTGTTTGATTTATCGTTAACTTCCTTGGCTCTAATGATGATCAGTGTGTTGGTATTGGTGTAGAGTGCTGGAGAAGCTTGACACGAAGGATGATAGAGCACGTGCTGTGCAGAGTGAGCGCAGTGAGATACGGCAGAAGATTGAAGCACAGAGGCAGGAGTTTGCACAGCGCCAGGAAATCCTGAAAGGCGATCACGAGACTCTTCGCACCGCGGTACAAACATACATACATGCATAAAAGTTTTTTTTACAGTGGCCTAGACTAGTGTTCCAGAACACCGCTAAACCACTGTGGAAACCTTATGTGGGAGCCTGGGAAAGATAGAGTTTAGTTGAGAGGAATGGAAAAGTTAAAAAGATGTGACTTTAAATGGTTGCAGAAAACAGGGAGTATGGGAGCAGAGGTGATGTCACGCGGCAGAGTGTTCCAGAGTCGATTATGGTTACCAGTCGCATTGGTCTGACAGTAGAGGCGATGATGATGAGCACAGGCGTTGGCGGTATTGAAGTTCGACTTAAAAAATTTACAGATATCTGTGTTGTCTTGCAAAAAATCGTAAATGACGTTTCATAAGTCACACCTTGGCATGATCAAAATTTTTCCTCGGGGCAGCTGGGGGCAAAGGCACGGTGGCACTGCCTTCCTTTCTGGCCCCGCCCATGCGTCCCTCTGTCACGGATGTATTGGCTAGGTAGCATGGCGCTAGACTGTGTAGATGTGTTACTGTCTCTGATCACTCATGTGGGTGTCGTGAGCTAAGGAGCAATCGACCAACTGAGGCTAAACAGACAGATTTTGACAGTGCCATACAAAGCTTTTATTTTCTATATTACATCTCCAATCTGTCCTCACTGGTAATGTGGACAAAGCAGCTGAAGATTTACTTCTTGCTTGTCCAAAATGGGCAGCAGGATGCCAGCAAATACATCCATCAGTTTGTGTATCAGATGTTCAGTAGTCATCGATCAGGCCATATATCATCAGTGGTGGAAATATGTTTGTGTTGCAGTGGAGTTTTGCTGACTGCCACAGTATAATCAGTGAGTCTAAGGCGATTGGTTTCCTATGTAGAAAATGGACGGTTGCTGAGGCTTTGTTTTTGCCTGGATGCTAAGGATGTCGAACTGAGAAGAAAAGTAACTTGCTGCTGCTGCACCAAGAGCAGGTTACACTGGTAGCACAGAATTCCATTTTTGCTCTGTGAGAAGGCATGCTTGAGACAATTTGGTGGCTGGAAAGGGAAGTAGAGGGTGTCCGAGACTGTAAAACATAACTATGTCATCTGTGCCTGGAGGCAAGATAGTGCATGTCCATCGGGTCCACCATTTGTTCTGGGGTTTATGAATCACCTATATCAGTCTTAACTTATTGTAGTAGAAATTAACATTTCTTGGAAATGAAACAATTGTGGAGAATTGCCCGGCCATAGGTGAGTACTCTGAGGTGAAAAACACACCTCTTTGCGTTGATTTGTCATGGTTCCTACGGTCAGAGGAAGTCAGGAAAAATAAAAGTACCAGGGTGCGAAAGTTAACAAAGATGCAGAAAACATTTTGACCTGTTGTACGCAGACTGCATACAACAGTTTAAAAAATTTTCTGCTTGCTTTGCTTGCAGATTATTTGTATCTCCACTTTTAAATTTGTTTCACTGCCCTTGTTTATAGCGTGATTGCGAGCGATTGAAAACCGGCGTTGGTATTTCGCGTGAACAAATTAGTCGGGGGAAGTGATTCGTTTTGTCCTGGAAAATCAGGGAAAATGAATTCTGCAGATTAGTAGGAACCATGGATTACACAGTGCACATTTTTGCTGCTGCAGCCAGGCCACGTTTTCAGTATGTTCTGTGTTGTTTTGCTGATAGTTTGCAGGGTATAAGAAGATGTTGATGGATGGGCTGCTTCAGTGAGCACGCTAGGATCACCAGATCTTCACAGTCAGCTGCCTGGAAGACTCTAGTTTCAGGAACTGTAAAGCTTTTCATAAATTCGAAGAGCAATTTTTGGCCAATGAGTCGCTGTATCTTAGTAACAGTGCAAGATATTGCCTAGGTTACTATTACACTTTAGTTAAGTCTTAGTTAACTTTTAGTTAAGTTTTATTATTTCCTTGTTTATTCCTTGTTTAGATGTGTGATTCTCGAGAGACGTTTGAAGTTTATCCTTAAACTGATTTGTGAGTTGTGACAATGATTTTGGAGTTTTATTATGAGCTGTGTGTTGCGTTTAACGCGTTTTCTGTTGTTGTTTTTTTTCTCTGTGTTTCTTTCTCTGTTTGCTGCATTTTTATGCAAAATAAACTGTGTATTAATAACTAATGGGAAGTTATACACTGGATTGGTGCCGTATTCACTGATCTTGAATGACCTTGAACGCCAAAATAGGGGGTTCTGTGGATTTTTTGGCGATTTCAGGCTGTGACACAAATCTTTATCAGCTCAAATTTCTTGTCCAAATTGAAGTTAGTTCTGTGCCAAGGACCATTGGGAATTGCCAATGCAGGGAGCAGCCGTGCCCCCTCGGCACTGCCGAAATGTTGCTACAGCCAAAGGGTTCCTCGCCTGGCAGTGGTGTGTTTGGAATTTATGGAAAAGGAACTGGGGTAAGAACTGAAGCATTTTTGTTCTCTAATACATAAATTTCAAGTTTCAGGAACCAAATTTTTAGTACAATTGAAGGCATATTTAAATTCAAAATACGCCACTGGTGGTCGCCCAGCCAGCATTGTTAAAGCATACTGCCTCACTGACATTTTTATTATGGCTGGTAAAATGTGTTATTAAAGAAAAATGCAGATAGCAGTCTGATATTTGATGTATTTATTTATTCTTTATCAACCAGCATAGCAGTATACTGCTGAATGGCCAACACGATTAATAATAATAATAATAATAATCTGACTTGTAAAGCGCCAGTATGTGCTAAAAAAGACTTCAGTGGCTGCTTAAGTGAGGTCATGATAGATGTGAGTAGCAATAAACTATTTTGTTATACCTCAATGTAAAATACCTGTACGCGATTGGTCCAAATCACGTCACGTGACGTTCACAAATACGCAATGTTCAACAATCGCTCAACCGATTGGTCAAAGGTCACTTTGATATTGCCCTCGAGGCAATATTACAAAGATTTTTGACTGGTCATGCCTCATTAATATTCAAGACGTCTATCACCACGCCGACCGCACACTGTGGCTAAACTGTACTTCGTAGTGTCGTGTGCATATATTGTGGCTAAACTGTATGTCATACGTTATCAGCAGACGACCATGTTTGTTTCTTTATTCGAAGGGACCATAATATACACAAATTTTGCGTTGAGGTTAACAAAACAAACAGCAACTGGCGTCATCGATCATTATTGGAAATTTTTTCTCAGTTCGTAAAATATTGCCCTTGGTTTTCGACTTCGGGCAACGTTGCACAAACTTCAGGAAAAAATGCCAATAATGACCTTGATGTCACTCACTATTTATAGTATATGACACAAGCAAATCACCTGGTATGAGCAATCATATAGCACACTAATATTAAACAGATGTAAAGAAAACGGCAAGAACGAAGACTAAACAACAAGTACTAGAGATGTAAAACCATAACATACAGTATAATATACAGTAATAGCACACTACAAGAATGGTAAACGTCTGTACTACATTGTATGGTTTGGCTAACCGTATTGCCAAAATGGGTAACACGGTGTTAAAGTAGGCCTAACAGAGCCAGCGTTTTCAGTGGCCCAGGAAACTATTAAAAAATTTAACTGCATGGGCAGCATTCGTTCTTCTTGTATTTCTAAGCAAACAATGACTTGAGTGCATTTATAGGAAAATGTTTGTGTGAAATTGTTTAACTTATTTAAATTACGCGGAGATTGAATATTAAACATGGATTTAGAGGGCGGCGCATAAAGGAACACTCATGTTTTACGTAGGCCTAAAGCGGTGGATTAAGCAGTCGTACAGTTTTGGAAAAGACTGGCCTCGATCATTGCAGTGAAGTATAGTCAGCATGACCACCATTCGCTGGGGTCGTCCATAAATGACGTCACACAATATTAAGGAAAAATTAACTCTCCTCCCCTCCGTCACATTTCTCTGGACCCCCTAGCAGATATGACGTCACAAAACGTCTACACTTCTCCCGGCAGCCTGTAGTGTAGTCTACAGAGATGAGTTTCAGCAAATCCAAATTATGATATATAACAAAATTATATCTGTTATTAAAATTATCCACTGTCAATTAAATGCAGAAAATCGTGTAAAATTAAGTACAGTAGCCTATTCCAAAATGTTTCTTGGCCTACTCGTCCTGTCACATACGGCGAGTTGGGGACGTGAATTTGGATGGCCATTGTGCCTTCCCACTGATGTGACGTCACTATACCTTTAACTCCTCTCCCCTACGTCACTCGTTGTCACAGTAATGTGAACCCGCCTTCGAGCGTGACGTAGCCTAATATATGGACGACCCCAATTGCTATGATTGAGGCTAATCATTTCCACAACTTTCTGATTGTTCTCTGTACATAGGCTATGTTGCACTTTTTATGCGCCACCCTATAGGTGGATTTAGAAAAATTTTTAGTCAGTTCTCCGCAATCACAAAAGTGATAGTGAAGGAACCGGGCCTTAGCACTGAAAATGTAGGAGAAATTGAGCAAATTGTAGCACTTGCTGTACTACTGACGTTTTTACAGTGTTTTAATTGTGAAAAATTAGCTGCGGGTTGAATTTTTCGACTGTCGGGGTCCGACCAAAATTGTGATGTAAGTCGTATGACCCCCAGTACATAATTTGACAGTGACAGCTGGGGTTTAATCCCCCTCCCGGCAATTCAAACATTGCGTTTTCGTGATGAACAGCTGCATTTTCAACAACTTCTGGCGCATTTAAAACGAGAAAAATGATGACGAAATCGTGATTTTTTCATGAAATATGTGGAGACCCATATGGACGTAGCGTACGACTGTCCATCTTGGCCATTCGTTAATCTGGCGCCACTGATTCGTCGTTGATCTTCAGTGCCGGTGGCCTTGCGGGGGTGTCGGGTGATACAATGCGCACACTCGTGTCCGCTCTGCCTGTTGAAGGCTTGCCGTCCTGCTGCCACGCCGGGTGAGGTTCTTCGTCATCTCTGCTGACTGCAGGCATCTCCGTCAGAGATCTCTTCAGGGCTACGGTGGCTGCGGCGTCTGCACAGATGTAATAAAAGTTGGTATACAAATATTTTGAAACGTTAAAAATCGTTTTTATCTTTAAAATAAAAATGATTGTAAACGTTGAATGGTTGAGTGATCAACCCCTTTTAATGACATATCGACCAAACCTTTGAACTCCAAATTTTGCCATCGTAAGTTTCAATTTGCGTTTGCAAATATTTCACATTACCGTCATTTTGCCATAAACGAAAAAAGAACGAAGAGTTGTACAAGTAAAAAAGTTTACAAGTCATTTTAGTGCATTGTCTATTGCCGTTTATATTTTTTATCTTTTATAAAGACTGTCATCCCAAAAGTGTTTGGCCTCGACATATTAGACAATAATATTTTTCAAAATCTATAAATCAGTGAAAAGTAAATCATTTACTAACTCACAGAAGTCTGTTGCGGCTATGACGTCATAGAGCACTAAACCGAACCATTTGGAGCGCTAACGCAAACAGCATAAAATCAGGCTCACTGCTGCATGACAATTTTTCAGTCTCTAGCTGGATTTGTAAAAGTTGAGCCCCGTAGTTCTAATCTAATTTTGTGAATACGCTGACAAATACGCATATGAACGCATATGCGTATGTGAATAGCTTAAATTTGTGCTGGCCGCAATAGAAGCATTTGAGTGAATTACGGTTTCATGCAAAAATTATGGGCGGTCAAAGATTTTTCAGTGTCAATATATTAGACAAAAACTTTATTGTCTATACATCAGTAAGACGTACCTTTCTTGCGTATTCGTGTCAGCAGCTTGTGGAAGTGATGTCATTGTAATTTATGACGTCATAGAGCATTAAGCTGAAACAATTTGGAGCATCAACGCAAGCGGCATTTGAATCAGGCTGGCAGGTGCATGAAACTTTTTCAGTCTGTAGCTGGATTTACCAACCTGGGGCTCCGTGGCATCTGAGTTTATAAAAGCCCTGACAAATTATGTTTATGAATTTCTTATTTGCGTCTGTCAGTATACTAGGCCTATCTAATCGCAAATAACAGCATTTCAGACAGTATTGATGTAATGCCAATATTTAACAGTATCAGAAAGATTTTATTTAAAATATTACCGGAAATTATATTAGTTGTGTTAACAAAAGGCCAATCAAGACTTGTGACTAGTTACATTAGCTCCTAATGGGCAGAGGACTGGGAGCGAGCCCCATGACGTAGTCTCCGAATTTCAACACTGCACCTTAGTCCAAAGTCTGTTCACGACTATGACTTAAGTACGGTACCACTCCGCGTACAATAATGCCCTTCGACCCCCAATGACTGTGATCCATTTTGAAATCTGAAATTCGATCACGGTGGTGCCTGTTATCCACGATGATGAATGACTCAAGCCTCTTTTATTGACGCTAAAAATCGTTTCAATTCAATGCTCTATGACGTCATAAATTACAATGACGTCATATCCGCGGCAAACTCATATGAGTCAGTAAAGAATGTACGTTTCACTGATTGTGGAAAAAATCGCTGTCTAATATGTCGAGGCCGAAAACTTTTGGGATGACCCTCGTATGAGTATTCGTTTTGTTACGCGCGATAGCAGAATGCATCGCGCGTCTTAGCCATGTTTTGGGCGTCTGTCCGTCTGTCTGTCACACTCTGCAGCTCTATCAAAACGGTGCAAACTAGGATGACGAAATCTTCCCCCTGGGCTGGCCAAGGACTCCAGTTTTCGTGACAAAATTTCGTGCCCCTGGGTGCGAGGGTTCCCCTCGAACGAGGGCGTTAAAGAGGGGTATGCCATGAAAAACGTTATTTTGCCGCTATTGGCTCGTTTAATGTGAAAACGGTTGCAGATAGGTACAGACATGCTGCTTATCATAATAATATATATAAAGTGTGTATATATATATATATATATATATATACAAGACAACCTGCGTGTGAAAGTTTCAGCATTGAATGCAGATTTAAGCAGTCCAAGTGCCGACCTACTAGCCTCAAAGAGGCCTGTAAGGCACGACAGCATCAAAGAAGGGTACCTGCCTGAAAAGCGGTTATTTTACTGATATTGGCTCGTCTAGCATGAAAACAGTTGCAGATAGGCACAAACATCTTGCTTATCACACATAACAGGCACTACTGACGAGCTTCCTAGGGATGTCAACACTGATGACCTTGAATGACCTTAAACCTCTAAAAATAAAGGTTTTAGTGAATTTTTCGCGATCTCGGGCTGCGATGCACATTTTAAGAGTGAATTGCGCCGAAATGGCTAGAGATAGACCTGGACAACCTGCATATGAAATTTTTAGCATCACAGGCTGAACGGTAGTTCAAGCCCTGTGTTAACGGCGACTTCTCTTTCTTATGGGGAATCCAAAAATTTGACCCCCCACAGAATCAAAACCCCTGACCCGATTGAGATAAAGTTTGGCACGGTTGATTACGTCGGGGAGGGGACCCGTCACGCAAAATTTTATGCAAATTCCTCCAAGGAGGGCTTCTCAGGAAATGGGTGAAATATACACAAAATTTTTTTATTTATATATCCCTTTTTTCCCGCTCACCCACAGGTCAGACCCCTTGAAGGATTTTTACGCTTAATACGTCAAACGACGCGGTTCTGCACAAGGAAGTGCCTTTTTGGGATTAGAAAATTAAAATTTAATATTTAACGTATTTATTTGCAAAAATCGAAAAAAATTACAATGGCGCCTATGGGGAAAATTAAACAATTCTTTAAACGGTCATAACTTTGGCTGTGTATAAAATACAGTCGTAATTTTTGGTTCTAGGGTATAGTTTTCGGGGATGGCCAATTTAATGGTGTCATTTTATTTTACCCCTGCCTCTTTGGTTGCCATGGCAACGAAATTTGGGACAAAATTGGCTATAACTTGGCTTGCGTAAGAGATTTTTGCGCCTATAGGGGGGTTTTCGGGGATGGGCCATCGAATGCTGCCAGCTGCATTTTCCCCGATCGACCCCCGTTGCCATGGCAACGAAATTTGGGACAAAATGGGCTATAACTCGGCTTGCGTAAGAAATTTTTGCGAGCTTTTGCGTCTGTAGGGGGGTTTTCGAGGATGGGCCATCGAATACTGCCAATTGCATTTTTCCCCGACCACCCCCGTTGCCATGGCAACGAATTTAGGACAAAATTGGCTATAACTTGGCTTGCGTAAGAGATTTTTGGAAGATTTTCGCGCCTATAGAGGGTTTTTCGGGGATGCGCTATCGAATGCTGCCAATTGCATTTTTCTTCACCGACCATCGTTGCCATGGCCACGAAATTTGAGACAAAACTGATTATAAGTGGGTTTGTGTAAAAGATATCTGCGAGATTATTGCGTCTATAGGGGGATTTTCGGGGATGGGCCATTGAATGTTGCCAATCGCATTTTCGTTTATCAACCCCCGTTGCCATGGCAACAACATTTGGGACAAAATTGGCTATAACTCGGTCTGTGTAAGAGATATCTGCGAGATTTTTGCGTCTAAAGG
>Ga0209671_1000331_pt1 | contig 29154 bp, 14 predicted proteins | sample WorMetHERISLAND2_2_FD_187401 | JGI IMG/M metagenome (GOLD analysis project Ga0209671, IMG submission 187401) | Marine gutless worms symbiont microbial communities from Max Planck institute for Marine Microbiology, Germany - Olavius geniculatus... | ecosystem: Host-associated > Annelida >...
GTCCACAACCACTACTGGTCAGGAGTGTTGTGGACATGCCGGCAGTGCTGAGTGCGTAACGAAAAATCTTGAAGGATGTCCCTGTATCGAATTTTGCATGTGCGGTCGGGTCGTCGACTTGATCACTGATGTCGTTTTTTTTATCGGCAAAGAGGATTCCGATTAACAGGACACAGCATAAACGCCATTTCATATACTTAAATTGCCCTCACAACAGTGTCTGCAGAACTACTGTGCTGCACTACGTCAAGTACGTATAACACAGCGCTGACACAAAATGCGGTCGTCCGCGCCTATAGTCCCCTAGGCAATCATCGCACTAACTCTAGCCCTGAGTTAGTTCCTGACCGCTGTAATCATGACAACTAGCCAGAATGCCAGCATGCACCCTTTTTGCCGACATGTATGCGGCCGTCCTTCTAGTTGCCGAGGGTCGTATGCACAGTGCACTGTGCTTAGTGTGTAGTGGACGGTAAAGCCGCCCGAGCGTGAGCCGCCAGCCGTAATTAAGCAAAAACATGCGCTCGTCGATTTTTGGAGGCTTTCGACGTTCGATGACGTTCTTGACCTTTGACCTTTGACCTTTAGAGCTGAAATTGTCACACCAGTTACTGCTGCGCAGTGGAACGTTCACTCCAGTTTCGGGTTTTTCATGCTTTTTCATTTGTGAGACAGAAGCACGAACGTGACAGACAGACGGACGGATGGTAAAGACCCGTAATGCGGCCTATCAGGACACAAACATTAGGCCTAACTAACTCAGTAATGCCGGTATTTACACACATACTTACATACATAAACGTGTGTAAGCGCAATCCGTTTACTTACTCGTCAGTTGTTCGCCGCGGACGGGCAGTGACGTCACAGCGACGTCACTTCCAGGCGGGAACCGCTGCATGAGTGCGTCGTCGTCGATGAAGTCGCCGCCATTAATGTTGTTGTCGTCTGCGAAATCTTCTTTGTGATAGCGCACCGCCACCATATCGTCATACCGAGGCTGCTGCTGCGGCCTCAACCCTTGCCTGTATCACCGATACAACATATGCATCAGTAATAATGATAACAAGACTAAGTACTGCCCGCGGGTAGCACCCAATGTTTGCTTCTGCACTACCAAGGGAATGCAGACCAAGCAAAATATGCGTTAAAATACGCAAAAACGTGAAAAAAAACATTTCCGACATTATCGACTATAACTTGAAGAAACGTCATCGGATTCTAATAGTTTTTGGTCTGAATATTTCTGACACCACTGGCTATTCAACGATTGTTTAAGTTTCTACCTCACCAGCTTCTGCTCTTGCACTACCTGGGGAAAACCGACCAAGCAAATGATGTGTTGAAACGAATGAAAAACTTCAATAATTTCTATCAATCCAGATCTCTGGCCCCCAACACCCAGCTGATTACAAGGATTGACTGCCATAAAGCAGTATGTCTACCAGATGACGTGCAGAAATGTTTATGAATTCAAGAAGTGACTGGTGAAGTCTGTATTAGTCTGAAGCAGAACATTATCGATACTGCTGTCAATGAACGGGGAAGCGTCTTCTTGCCTGTGTTCGCACAGTGCACCCGTATTTCAAGCAATTTTGCTGTAGGCAGGTGAAAAACGAAACAATTGGATGAAATGTCAGCCAAAGTGTCAAGAAAGTTAACAAAATATTATGTTTCTGTGCGTTATTTAGGTTACATAATAGTACTGCACTGAGTAAAAAAGCAATATTTTCGTTGGTTTTGTTTACCCCAGGTAGTGCAGAAACAGATTTTGGGCGAGGTGGAAGATTGAACATCTATTTAATGGCAACCTGTCTCAGGAATATTCGTACCAAAAATTATTAAAATCTGAGAATCTTTCTTTAAGTTACAATCAAAAATGTTCGGGATGTTTTTTTGAGACACAGTGTGCATGCAGAATTTCATCAAGCTCAACTAAGCGGTTCATGCGCTATCGTGCTAACAGAAAATAACAGACAAAAGAGTTATACCCCGTTTACACGGTCGAGCAAAGATCGAGCTGGCTCGTCCAGCTAATATATAACAGCTCCTCGAGCCAGCTTGTCGATCCAGCTTGATCGTGTAAACGGGGTATTAGCTACGGTGCCGAAACAATACTGTCGTCACAACCGCGAACGATAATAAACGCCGAGTATGACATAACCTCGCTGTTTAGCGGAGGTAATTAAAGGCGCGTACCGAGCGACGTAACTGAACTAAACTGAACTGACATGGTTTAATTTTTGATAAACTTACCAATGGGCAAGCAGTAATGCACCGTCCAATGGCGTCGTTAACTGTGACTACGTTGACGTATACTCGCCAACCAATGACCAACGGGTCCGCCCTGTTTCCCATTGGTCAGTTCGTCAAAAACTAAACCGTGTCAGTCAGTTCAGTTTAATTACGTCGCTCTGCACGCGCCTTAATATTCCAGCAACACGCGGCTGACCGTGTCTGTGCAAATCGCTCGTTCACATTACGACCACCACGATCATCATCGTCGTCGGCTGACGGCGTAAACTCGACGAACCCAACGACAACCGGTTGTCGATCCAAATCAGGACGAAAGTCTTCGTCGAGCACGCCCTCGTGTCTGGAATCGTGGCCCCAGCCGAGTGTCGTAGTGTCGTCGTCGTTGTCGTCTTCGGAGCGTCTACCGAGCGAGTCGCTGACCAGACTCTCCACGTCTGAGAACTCGAGGCTCGTCGTAGAGTAGTCCTGTACGCGCGGCATGTAAGTCGTTGTCGTACCGTGGACCTGTTCACAACAACATTGTAACTAGGTTTAGTCGTGGTGTTATGAATGAATGAATGGACATAAGATATGTATACTTCTAGCAAAACTAATGCTTACTTACAGTTACGTGTTAACATTATCGCAATATGTGTATTTGTAACAACGAATGCGTTTTGATATTTGTTGAAATAAACAAAATGAAACGAATAAACGAATGAATGAATGAACGAATAAATGAATGAAAGAATAGAACACATAGCCAGGTTTCTTTTTACGTCAGAGAACTCGAGACACGTATGCGCGACAAGTAGCCTAGGCATATACGTTCTGCCGTGGACCTGTAACCAACCCGCGATAATTAGCCTATTACAAACACGAACTTGCACTATTATCAGACGATTTGTTGTCACAACGCTATAATAGTACGTGCTGCTCAACGACTGAAAATCTCAGTCGTGACTAATCGCGCACTAATTCAGTTCACTTTGAAAGCAATTAATTTTAGTGACGAATATTATTTCGAGACAGACGGTGCAACTGGATCGAATCACACAAATCGTCCGTTGTGCGGTAAAAGTGCGTAAGTGGCGTTTCTATCTTAAGACGCGTGCCGGGCAATGAATTGGATTAAACTGAACTGAACTGCTAGTTCTTTTGCTTTGTACAGTCCATGCAAGGCAACTGAACTGGCGTCACAGTTCACGCTTAGGCTACAGAACGGTGGCGTTCGTAATATAAACCCACCTTGGGGTTCAAGTTCTCGTCGAGCTTTTGAGTCCCGTGGATGTCGTCTGGCTGGTCGAACTCGCAGTCCGCAAGGTCATCGAGATCGCGGTCCGCAAGGTCGAGCGCTAGCACGGCTTCTCTGCCGAGCAGTCGAGACAGACGCTGACGTCGCTCACTGCCACCCAGCTCCAGATCAGCGCCGTGACCTCTGTGCATGTCAACAACAAAATATGGGGCCTAATGAAAGGTGGTGTACATCTAGCTTTTAATAGGGAACCCATCACAGAGCTACGGAGCGTCATCTGCCGTATGGAATCACACCTGCCAGGTGAACGCGCCTCGCCTCAGTCGCATCCAGACAGGCCAGTATTTATTTACCCCGGAGCGATAAAAGGCTAAGTTGACCGTGGTGTTCGTTATGTTCATGGATGGTTTACCTGTTCTTATTCGAGGACTCACCTCTTAATAGTGACCCGACCGGGCCGACAGTTGTACGAAGAAAAGGGAATTATTACCCTCATTCTCAGTGTGATAACTTGACAGCCCTGAATATTTCAATTACTATAAAAGTGCCAGGCATGCGGTACGTACATTTGCTGCTGCTGAGCCTGGAGATCCTCGACCGGTGAGATGGGATACTGATCACTGGTGACATCACCATCGACGTCGTCGTCGTCGTCATCGTCTTCGTAGACGAACTTGTAGTAGTTACCAGCCGGACTCGCCAGGCGGCGACTCATAGCGCCGTCTGCCTTCCGCCTACATCCGACATATATCATGATTATTTAGTTTTATAGTAAATAAATAATCACAATAAAACCAAACAATAAGCACTCCTATAGACGAACTTGTAATATGCTGCAGCAGTGGGGTTGTGGCTAAAAAGTGAAAAAAGAAAGGGGCAATTGTCGCCCTTGCCCCCTTACTAAATTTTGGTCGGTCGGGAAATTATCGAAAAATTTGACATATTTGTATGAAACAGAGTGCGGTAATTCAGGGTGGGCCAAAACGTAAGCCTCTAACTTTTGTCCATATCTTCGTCAGATATTAAACAATTTTAAAAATCTTTTTACTAGTACATTTTGCAAAATAAATCTGCAATAACGTGATTATTAAACATCCTGCCACATCTTATCTGCGTAGCTACACTACCTTGTGAAATACAAACATCACCGCTGGCGTTGACCTGTGGCGGTGGTTAGTGGACGGGGCGTTGTCGAGTGGTCCTAGTGCAAGGTCTTTGATGGCCAGCAGTCGATCACTCAACCAAGTTTCGAACTGGTCATCAAACGCCATGACGAGTCAAGTGACGATGATGACGTCACCGGGTCATGTGACGACCACGCCTCCATGTGGGCGAGGTCTGGAGAAACGGCAGTCACTGAAGTCTGAACAGCGCAGACACAGACTATTATGATTTTTATACCATCTTTATAGCACAGATCACAGGGGTTAAAAGGTTACAAGCAAAGTCTGGCGTGAGTAGAGTCGAGAGGTATGGTGCTTCGTTGTGTAAATATGATGTCTATAGTATAATGTCTAGTTATAGTTTCTTTTATAGTTACTATATTCAGCGATGACACATCGACGTGAAATATGGGCCTAATGTAGGCTAGAACCGTACGTCTTGACCCGGAACATAACTACGTAGTGCAATATACAGTTTGCCTATGTCATTATAGGCCTACATGGCATGTAGGGCCTACGTTAAGTACATTACGCATGTTAGGCCCATAAATTTACAAGCCTCACTGTGGACTCGATAAACTTATATCAGCGCCATTTTAGCAGTGAATTTTTAAGCAAACTCGACGATGGCAAAGAGGAAGAAATCGGGCCAGGAGGAAGTCCAGAACAACTGTGCAAATGTCGCGTTTATTAGTCGAATCCGTGCTTTGTAATTTCAGTTTATGGCTTGTGAGTTTTCCGTCAGAAACACATGAGCAAATTTTGACTGGTGTAACAGTTAAGAGTTTCCCCGAAGACCTCTTCCCGGTATTACAGTCTCCCCGCAATGTAAATGCCTCCCACCCCATGACGAATTCTCCTCCCCCATGCAAAGTCTCTCCGTATAGTCGGTGTGATAGAATGTCTCCGTGAGTGTTCCGCGTGCTTGTAATGTCACCAACTACTCAAAAGCACTTTGTTGTAAGTTCCTTACCTCTTCGTGTAAAACGAATATTTCAACACCTTGAAGCTTAGCCTAGTCGTAACTTTTGCTACCGGTAACAGTTGCCAGCAAGTTACGAACTCGATAAACTCCCCTGATATACCAGTAAGGTTTCGTTTTTTAACGAGTAAGCTTAACTTACTACCTGGCAAGCACTGATGGTGGGCGTAGTCAGGTAGGCTTATTGCCTACGCAGGCCTATACAGGCCTATGTATAGGCTATATAGACTATTTTGCTGTAGCTAGGCCTATACGAGCGTCTATTGTGTATTATCGGTGTACGCCGAAAAGCATTAGACACTCAGACAGCATGGGCCTATTAAAATGTCTGTGGAATGTTGTGACTGTTAACGTTGTGCCGACACAGTGTAGAATTGTAGGCTAGCTTGGCTAAGTTGAGGGGGTGAGTTCCAAATCCCATAACCTCGTGTCTGCAATTTTTTTAAACACGCAGGCAATTTTAAAACATATAGTGCAAGTATAGAGGCTATCACAAATGCTGAAAATAACGAAAAACCTTGTCGTGGTCGGATTTCCGCTTATTATATATCGCAGGGACGAAACTCGTTGTCTTGATTTACTAACAAGCATCACGCCGCGAACCCTAATTCGGCTTTCGACGGACAATTCTTAATTATGCCACTTGAATATTGCGTGACAAGCTTAGGTCTAATTAAATTTGACCGCAAATAGAAAAGTCGAGTTTGAGTGAAAGCAGAGAGCGGTATCAAGGCCGACACTGGCGGTAATTAGTCCACGTTCCTAGATTTGCGCAAATGAGTGTCGCTACATTACCCTGTAAAATGTAAATAAATGTCATAAAGAAAACCAGTCATTGCTACCGTTAAATGTCGAATAAAGATTTTGCATTAGTCAGTGCACGACTTAACAAACTTATGTGCAAAAATAAAATTAAACGAACATTTTGAACAACTCGGGACGTTATATTCTAGGCCTATAAGTTTATCTGATGTGGCTATAATAAAAAAAAAATTGACAAGAACCCAGTTGTCGCTAGGATAGCCAACCGTACTGGTTGTCAGTGACTTTGAAGGTCATCCAAGGTCGACGATTTTCATCTTATCTGAAAGGGTGTATGCTACTTCTTATTAGTGATTAATAGAACCTTGGCCCTATCTTTTACCGTTTCCGAGATATGGCCATAGCTCCGCTGCAGATGGAAACAAGGTTAGTATTGACAGCCTATAGGAAGTGGCCAGCGCCCTATCCAATGGTATTATCACCGACCCCTTACGACTTACCGTTTAGCCACAATACCACACGTCACGGTCATCCAAGGTCTGTGAATTACATGTCATTTGAAAGCCAATATGCGACTTTCTATTAGTGATCAATAGCAACCTAGGCCCTATCTCGCACCGTTTAGATAGACAGATGGACAGACGGATGGACGGTCTGACGGACAAACGACGACAACCATGTCAATATCTCAACCGTTATTTAAGTACGGTGGCGTAAAAATCGATTAATATTGGGTGCAATTATGACAAAAACTCGGAGCTGAGTTTACTTCTTATCGGGCCACCAATTGGTACGTTAGCATTATACCCACAAGTGAGCGTGTTTTCCGTGACATCGTGTAGACCACCCAAGATGCCTGGCTGGCTCAAAATGGCTGCATTCTGCTGCGCTCCAGTGCACGTGACATTTCCGCTGGTCAGGTGCTTCCATCATGCCTCTATACTTCACTGGCCACTGGCTATAACAGCAACACAATCTCATTATCTATTACGTTCTCCACAAGCCTGTATGCGTATCATATTCAAATAAATCGCTTACAGCGCACTGGTTAAGGAAAATCGATTCAATGGTCTTAATTAAAGCGCCTGCCGGGAACTAAGGTAGGCCCTACACCTAAATTCTCGCTTGTACTGTGCTTTTTAAGTTCGCGACTTCACTTTTTAAGTTCGCAGTTCCATCTCGTAAACTTCGCCTTTTTATAATGTCACGCCAAAAGCGACGAATTAGTCACGATTTTGCCAAACTAATAGGCAAACGTTTACAATCAGAGGTCTAAAGCACGTTTGCGTCGAATGCGTGCATTGTCTTGTAAAATTATTGATAGGCGTACATTCTTGAAAAGAGCACATCGTTGTGGTTTTTGCAACTGATATTTTAACACTATTTCGATAATGTTGCCTGGTCTTAAATAAATATTGTATAACCCGGAGAGAAAATCTCCAGTCCAGCGTCACGTTCCCAGCTCCCCAAATATGTTTATAGATTTCTTGGGCATTTTTTGTTAACCATTATCCTTCTTAGTTTGCGAAGCTTAGAACGTTGTTTTTGCATTTTTGTTTGTTTTAAAAGATTTTCTTACTTACTTACGTTTTAATGTTACTCGCGGTCGTTAAAAGTATACGTTATATCGAGCCATGCATATAGGCCTATTACAAGATCACACGCGATACGCTCGCCTGATATTTATTTTTTATCTCCAGCTTAGTGCAATCATAATAGCCAAGTCACTAGTGTCAGACTGATCGAAACACTATAGGCCTATATACGCCGGGGGAAATTAACAATAATTAATCTCACTGCTAATCGCCAGAACACCGTAACGTGCAGAAAAAATATGCATAGCTAATAGAGGATTAAGACTCGCATACATTATTATGCAACAAGCGTTAGAGTTTTCGCGCTGAAGTGACTGCCAGAGTAGGGCCGGAATTTTTGGCCAAAAGACCAAGCCACTCGAATGTTTAAATCTACGTGCGGTGACGAATCGGAATCAAATTCGCGCACAAAAAGAACTGTGCAGCAGTTAGGCTATTCGCAGACTAACTTTTTTTCTCAAATATACTGTAGATCGCTAAAGTCTGGAATCCGCGCTGTTAGGAGACTTGTAGTGTTTGCTGCAGATTTTTTTCGTGCGCTGAAACACGGTTTATTCTGTCTCTTATAGCAGTGCAGTCAGACAATTTTATTTATTTTTCCTGCGCTGCCGGTGAACAAAGATTCTCACTGTGACCACGCTGTGCTATTCAAGAATCAGTCGAAAAGATCACTACGTTCTGTCTTTATTGATATAGCGAGCTAGTTGTAAATGCCTCACTCAATAGGTCGCCGGTCTCGTGTAAGCTTATTTTTGCCCGGCGGGGTGTCTTGGCTCTGGCAGTGCGACGCGGTGTGCCTGTGTATACAGTTATGTCGCACATATAGCTTGGGGATCGGCGCCTAATCTATCGCCCAAGTTCCGCCTGTTTCGATATGTTGTAAATCTGTTGGACAATTTGCTACGTAGATCGGAAGTCTACCACAAATCAACGACAAGTTATGCAACGCCAGTCCGGGAATGGGGGTGGGGGCGAGTCGCCACCCGGTGGACTCCGCCCACTTTTGGCAGAAGTTGTTCCGGAAACTGATGCAAATCCACTAAATTTTTCACAAAAGTCGGATGTGTGGAGAGTTGGTCAGGTTAAGAGTTTGATTTGGCAGTCGCTTCCGTACGTTAACGTCAGAGTGCCGTCTTAACTTAAGTAGCGTGCGAAGCGACAAAACGAAACTGAAATAAAATAATCTGAAATGAAAGCTGAAAGTTCATTTTATGTCTGTCGTTTTAAACAAAACTGTACAATTCATTGCTTCCGTTCGGCATCCAAAAGCTAGAAGGTTTTCAGCTTTAAATGAAAAAAAGCCACATGATCTCCTGACCAGGGGCTCTGCCTCTGGACCCCGAGTTGCTGTGGGCCGCCTCTAAACACAACATTACGATGCTGGGTATACAATGTAATTGTGCTCCTGCCCTGTAGCTCGGCTCAGATACCGTGACTGTCAGTGATTGTACGCGTAGTCGGGGTTACCATTTCGTCGAATCTAACCCTCGAGAAGCATGTTTTGTCGCATCCGATGAACGATCAGCAGCAACTCTTGTGCATTTTTTCGTGACGTCACGGATTGATTAAGTGCAACGCTATCTGTGCAGGAGCAGCTCCGAAGACGATCACGGATAAGCTGCAACGAGTGCTCCACGCCGCCGCCTGAGTAGCCAGTGACACGAAGAAGTTTGATCGTGGTCTGTCGAGACTTCTTCATGACAAACTGCACTGGCTGGATGTGTCCGAGAGAGTCATCTTCAAGTTCGGCCTCATGGCGTACCGTTGTTTGCACGGTCAAGCACCTCGGTACCTCGCCGAGCACATCACCCCAGCCATTGAAGTTGCATCTCGACATCGACTGCGTTCTGCCAACAAACACCGGCTCATTGTACCGCGCTGTCGACTCAACACGTATGGCCGTCGGGCTTTTCCAGTCGCTGGTTCGACGGTCTGGAACTCACTGCCAGATGAACGTGTGGCATTGACAGTTTCAAACAATTTTTCGAAACAATTTTTCCAGTCAGTATTAGTGTGTCCTGTCCAGCGCATTAGAGGTTGATTAACGATATGCGTTATATAAATTCACATTTTACTCACTTACTTACTTACTTTTATTCAGATCCTCGATATGCAAGCTTGCGCTCCGCACTCGCTATTTGTGTTTTGTCCACTCCATACCTCTTCACCTGGCAACGCTCCTGCAAAATTCCGCAAAAATTAAAAACCCGAGAATAAATTTACAACACGACGAGATGTTGTACAGTTTGCGGCACGTCGTGAAAGTCGTCTCGAAAGTTTACAAGTAATGTAGTAATCGAAGCAGTGGAATTTGGGCCTGTGCAGAAAATGCACTGTATCGTCGTCAACACACAGTCACTGATGACAACGAGAGATACGACAACCAACCACTCCTTCAGTCATAACACTAGACCCACGAGCCGCGTGAAATCGTAAGTCTAAATCAGAAACTGCTGTTGACAGATCAGCGGAAATCGATTAGGCATATGCGAAAATGGCGTCTGTGCAATGCAAACTTCAACGGTATAATAATGCTGCATATGGATATACGATGTATCTTCACTGAGTGCAATTTTAAATTTTAATACACGTGTTCTAACAAGAAACCGGAGCTAATTTTTGTGAGATGCACGACAGCCTATAGCAGTTTTTGTTAGCAGATTGTCTTGGTCTATCTCCATTCATTGCATCGCAATTCACTCTTTTGGTAAAATTGAAAGTTTAAGTGAAAGTGATAAAACTAAGCTATAATTAAGCAGAAATACATAGAAATTCTTGGCAAAATTCGTTGGTCTCTATTTCCGTCTAACATAAACAATTTGGACACAAATTTCAACAAAAAAAACTGGACCAATACCATTTTTACACTGATTTACGGTGCTAAATGTCGGACCTGTAATCGTGGTACAAATCACTCCAAAATCCATTTAAAACGCTGACGGTAAGTTTCTTGAGATTGATCTTGCCGCTAGATCTCGCCGGTCAAAGACGAAAAGCAGCTGCAGCGAAGAGCGTAAAACAATAACCCAAGCATCGCGCGAACAATAGCAGGCTGGGTGTGGTCGCTATATACTAGCGGCAAACCGCTGCTTTCAGTACAGTTTTACAGCATAATTGGCCTATATTTTTAATGTACACACGAAAATGTGCTTTTTGGCTGCAAGGAGAGAAGGATTTTGTCCTTCTCGTTTCTATCCACATGTATAAAGAATGCGCCAATAAAAGCAATCCCCTAGAAAATATTTCTGTATGGCTTACATCAGCAACGGCAACAGAAGACAGTGCCATACTTTTGCATTTCATATTAACGTATTGGTCAACAACATACGCGACAAACTTATTTAAAACGTCTCGTGTTGTACGCTGTTTAATAGACCAGTGTTAAATTAAAAACTTTATTTTTTCAAACGAACAGTGGCGTCTCCGAATTAAAGAATCGAACTTCGTTGAAATGTTCGTCAACAGTTTAACTTTTAAGCTTCAGTTTTTTGTGACAATAATTCAGTGAATGGCTTGCGTTTATCTGCTTAACTTCAAGTCAAGCGTGCTAAGTGTGTTAAATGCGCATTCATTGTTCACTTTGCCATTTGTGAAAAATTGGTAAACCTACGTGATGACAAAGTTGCTCGCAATGCAAGTAATGCCACAACGACAGGAATAACGTCCGAAATAAAGTATGGGCCTAATTTAAAAGAATATAATATTGTCACCTACTCAGCACATAGCGCCGATATGTATAGGCTAATTTCACATGTAGAATGTCTATAATTATGTAAGCAATGTGGACAGACCAAAAATGTTAGCAGGAAGCACACGTGATCTTGTTATGAGCAAAACAACAGATATCAAAGAACTATAGACATATACATTATACACTGTATAGCCTCACGCGACTCTCACGTCTTTCCTTCAAACGAACGAAAACGAAAACGAAAACGAAATGCGAACACGTATCTTTGCTTTAAACGAGGGTTGGGTGAGTGACATGGCGGTTTTTCTTTGCATCAGCATCAGGATTCTCTTTGCATACATGTCTCTTGTGTTGCCTGCAGTGCGCTTGTGAGATGAAAAGCACAACCCGAAGGCATGATAAAACGCGTATTTCATTTAACGCAACGCAGCGCACGCAGCGAATGCACCAAAGTACGCAAACAAGTATGCAACGCAAGTAAAGGCGCGTACAGAGCGACGTAACTGAACCGAACTGAATTGACACGGTTCTGTTTCTGGCGAACTGACCAGTGGGCAAGCAGGGCAAACCCATTGGTCATTGGTTGACGTGTACGTGGGTCACTGAAGCCGTTAGACGGTCCTTATTGTAATGCATTACTGCTTGTTTGATGATCAGTTTATGTTTATCAAAAAAACTAAACCATGTCAGCAGTTCAGTTACGTCGCTTTGTACGTGCCGTAACAAACGCAACGATTGCCAACGCGTCGGTTTAGTTGTGATCCACAGCAAACGGTTAAGCGAAGGGCTTTATACATTATGTAGCAAACTGTTTTCAGTTTTAAGTATTTCTGCCCTCGATGTAATTTTCTTTTCGCATTAAACGTCGAGGCGAATTTGTTAAACGCAAAGTTAAGAAAAATTTGCCTTGCCGTTTGCAAAGTAACATCTGTTTGTCAAACATCAGGGCTTACCTAATTAAAAGTTTGTTAACTAAGCTGTAGTTTAAAAAATGCCAAAGAAATTCCTGGCGAATATATATAATCAATGCTGACGTTGCAGATATAGAAAAAATTTAATAAGTGTATAAGAATCAGCATGAACATTCGTAAAGTGACATTCAATAAGTAGGCCTAACTTATTAATTTTAATAATAGGTTTATTGGTAGATTGTACAGACACAAACAAATATACAAAAATGCACATATTAATACAGAAAAACCAAAAACATCTACGCGTTAGTTAAAATGATGAAAAATTTACACGAAAACTTTTGCAATGTTGTTATGCCCAAAGACGTTTCTCAATAATACGAAATTCTGACGATTACTATCCGGCAAATTAAAAAATATATTTGAGAAATAGATGTATCAAGTGTAGGAAAAATATTAAAACTACTCACGTCCAAATATTAGGATTTTCGGTGTTTATTTGTTGTGCATTTTCAATTACAAATTTTATATTTATTTCATACTTTAATCGTGATTTTCGCGGTTTTGCTATTATCTATAAAAACGATGTGACCGAGAGAATGATGCATGGGACGTTCTTCTTGCGTGAGTCATACTTTTTGTTCGTTTTTTTTCAGTGTACACTAAAACCTAGAATGTTAACAAACCAAAAACCTTTTTTCTTAATGGCCTAGTTAGGTTTATTTTAGCCATTTTATGCGGTCGCTAATTTTTTTTACCAGCAGCAGTTGCAGCAGCAGCAGCAACAACAACAACAACAGGGACATGAGTCATTGTCCGTAGACTCTCGGACAGGTCTATTAGGTACGGCCGATTCGTGACATGCAACGCTATTAGTGTAATTAGTCCTATACAGACAGTCGAGAAGCATACATCTTCGACGAGATGGGCGTTATATATAGTACAAATAATAGTGACGCATTGCTATTCAACTAAACCTACAAATGAATTGATTAGGTAACAAGAAATATTATTAGATTGTGATCAATGTAATGTACTCCTCGCGCACATCATTTCTTTTTGTATTCCTGTAAGAACTTTTTCGTTCTTTTTGGCTTGTATTAGAGACCCGGCATTTAATTGAGACTCGTTTAATAGTGACTGGCGTCGAGGTTGTTATTGGAAATTGTCTCCCCGAAGTTCATAAAATATTGCCCAATTTTAGGAACTAAGAAGAAAAAATTTCCAATAATAGTCGATGACGCTAGTTACCTTTGTCTTGCTATTATACCTCAACGCATGCGTCTATCTGGCACAGTTACGGAGATATGGCGCCTCAGAGATAATGGGGTTACGACCTTGACCTTTTGGGGTCACGTGACGTCATCGGTCACGTGACGATTCGACCCCTGGGTCAACTTTCTATGGGTGGACCATAGTGACCATGCGTCTATCTAGCACCGTTATGGAGATATGGCCGTTTGAAGATCTTCCAGAAAGACTTTTCCAGGAACAGAGGTCGGTCGTTGGTCGGTCGTCGGTCGGTCGGTCTTCAATATTAGGCCTACACTGATCTTATATACTCCTCTTCGCTACTATAGTAACGTAGCGCGCGAGGAGTAAAAATGGGGCAAAAAGAAGAGGTCATCGGATTTTAATCCCCTAACAAGTTGTTTTTCACGCCGTAAAGAAATGAAATAATTTTTTTTAAAATTCGTTCATAACATTGTACGAATATGGTGTGCACAGAAGTGCAAAAAGTGCAAATGTCCAAAACAACTGAAATACAACAAAGATTGTAATTTGATAAATTTATACCGTTTAAGCCGAAAATATTTTGTGCATTCGGTTGCAGTCTAGTGAAAAAGTGCGAACGCAAAATTTTTTTCCTGAAATCTTTTTTATCTTATGACATTTTATGCAATATCACACATAAACTAATAAAGCAACAAAATAGTACCAATAAAAACTGTACTAAAACACTGCAACATAACATACTTGACGCACCGAGCTTTTGTTTCAGTAAAACTTTGAAAGCAAACCATAACTGCACGAATATTTTTGAAAGCCATATACAAACGTACAGCAACCGGAAGCGAATGATTTTTACGCGAGAAAGCAGAATGCTTCGCGCGTCTTTGCCATCGTCTGGGCGTCTGTCTGTCTGTCCGTCTGTCCGTCCGTCCGTCTGTCACACTCGTGATCTGTACTAAAACGGTGCAAGCTAGGATCACGATATCTTCACTGTGGGCTGCCCCAAGGTGTCTAGTTTATCGTGACAAAATTTCGTGCCACTGGGTGCAGGGGTTCTCCTCGAACGAGGGCGTCAAAGAGGGGTACCCCCTTAAAAGACGTCATTTTGCCGTTATTGGCTCGAATAATGTGAAAACGGTTGCAGATAGGTACATACATGCTGCTTATCATAACAAGTACTGGTGACAGGCTTTTTGGATTTATCAACATCGATGACCTTGAACGACCTTGAACCCCTCAAACAGAGGTTTTTAGTGAATTTTTCGCAATTTTTGGATGCTGCGAACATTTCAACACTGAACTGCGACGAAATGGCTGGAGATAGACCAAGACAACCTGCGTATGAAATGTTCAGCACTCAACGTAGTTTTTAGCAGTCCAAGTCCCGACCCCCTAGGTTTAAGGTGGCCGGCGCAGGCGGGCGTCAAAGACAGCTACCCCCCTAAAAAGTGGTTATTTTACCGCAATTATCTCGTGTAGCGTGAACATGGTTGCAGATAGGCACAGACATGCTACTTATCATAACAAGCACTGGTGACAGGCTTTTTATTGCTGTCAACGTCGGTGACCTTGAATGACCTTGAACCCTAAAAATATTGATTTAATGTGATTTTTTGGCGATTTTTGGCTGCAAAATAGTGAATTACGACGAAATGGATGGAGATAGACTACGATTACCTGCGAACAGGAACTGCTATAAGCTTTCGCGCGTCTCGTGAGCTTTTCTCAAATTACTTGTTACGTTTTATTAGAAAAATTTTTCGTATTGCAGTTATATTGTGTTGAGCCATGCAATAGGCCTATAGTTTATTTGTATGAACGTGCATCACACAAAAGTTCTTGTGTTGAGGTCGTATAATAATGCACCTGTGCAAAGCTCGTAATCTCGCGGTTGGACAAAGTTAAAAAGACGACAGGCAGAAGGTCAGACTTAACAGACAGACATGAGCAAACACTGGAGATTGCATTACATCCTTTCTTCAGCGGAGTTGCAGGTAATTATACAACTCGGAAGTGTAGGCTGGCACCAGCGTAATCAAGCCGCCGGCTGGCATTAGTTAGAGGCATTAGCTGCAGAGACGGTACAAACTACGTGAGATGCTGACAGTCGACAATTTGCTGTTACAAACGACAAGGGCCAGCGTGTAGTCTGAAAAAAGAAGTAGAGACGACTGGCAGGAAACGCAAAACCTATCGGTTTATTTCAGAGACTCTGACTTTGGTCCGTCCCACTTTGAAGACTAGTACAGAAAAGTATCGATTTTCCGTGACATTTATAATGATGACCGCATACAAAATTTCATCAAATTACAGGGATGTGCACACAAATTTGAAAAAAAACTTTAGCTGACACTTCAAGATACTATATGGTTAATTATGTCACTCCAAAATTCACGAATCTGCAACACTTTTGTGCACTTTGCAATTATTTTGCACCTATGAAAAATTTTCCGTAGACTCACACGGCCAGGCCCCATAGCGGCTGCTTCCCGGATTCCCTGTTTGAACACGAATTTATTCTTCAGAGCTTCCGCAGCCGCTGAAGCCTAACGCTCAGTGGCTCAAGGCAAAATCTTGTGCGTATATTTTGCGTTAAGTTTTATTGGTGCATTTAGATGCGTGAAAGAGTATCATCGAAAGTATATTTATGAGGTACATTTATATTTTTATTTTCACCTTTTTGTCATTCGTTAATTTTTTGCTTTCTTTTAGTTGTTACTTTCACGGAAAGGAGGACCGTGTTTGACAACAATAATTTTCTTGGTAAATTTAGTTCTAACTCAAATATGTTTTAACATGTATTTTTGTATAATTGTTTTTCATACCCGTGCTTTTTCCCTAAAATAAATGGAAACGGCGCTCCCCATTTCTCGCCGCATCTGACCCCCATAGGTCTATGTAACATCTTTAATATTTCTGACCAATAACCTTTTAATGTGCGTTTACATCTGTCAACAACCAATACACGACAGCCATCCGCTGCAACATATGACATCATTCTATCAGTGTTATTAGCCTACTGCATTTTTTGTATTATTTGCAGCACTGAATTTTTACTAGCTGGTCACGAAGGCTGCGTTGCAAGCTATTAGGAAAGGTTACCGTACATGTACCCCTTTATAACTAGAATATAAAAACAGCATTTACTTTCATCGAACATGCAAACCTAACAAAGCGCAAAAATCCCTGTCTTGTTTTCCCGGCCTCCGTCCCTAAAAAGTAGACTTTTCTCGCTTTAACAGACAAGAACCCCTAAGCTCTATTTTCTATAGGCCCTTATACTTAACGCTTATCGCCCGGGCCTTACATTAACCCCATCGCACGCAAACAGTTAGTGTCGTGGGTGAGAGAAAACGAATTTATCACGGCTAGTTAGACGCGACAGAATGCACCGACGCTGCACAGCACGCCGCAATAATGGCGCGTACACAGCGACGTAACTCAACTGAACTAAGCGAACTGACATGTTTAAGTTTTTACTAACTAACCAGTGGGTAATTTTAATGCATTACGTACAATAGGCGTCGTCTAACGGCGTCGGTGGCCTACGTAACTATGTTCACGTACGCGTCAGCCAATGGCCAACGGGCTCGCTCTGCTTGCCCATTGGTCAGTTCGTCAAAAACTAAGTCGTATCAGTTCAGTTCAGTTACGTCGCTCCATACGCGCCTTATAACAGAACCTGTTGCCCGTCGCGTTCATGAATAATATTCGCCACAATCAGCGCAGATAACTGCGCCGCGATCGAGCGATTGCCAAGGACAGATAACGTAAAGCCCATCCTCCACTCACGACACGACGAATTGACATCAGCTATATCCATCTCATTCCATCCCATAAACCAACGCACTCGACACGCTCGCTGTCATCAATATTTACGTTGCAACATAATAACTTACAGCTCGGATTATGGGACGATCGGTATACACTGTGGCAAAAACTCTGGTAAAAACATAGCCTTCTTGGCTATCAGTCAATCGATTTTTATTGACATACTGTAGCAATACAGCATAAATGTCAAAAATGTACAAAAACAGACGGTGTCAGGGCCTATTGAGTGCCAAACTGCAAAAAAGAAAACAGAAAATCACAAATAGGCTTACCAATACAAGACTGATGTAAGCTTATTTAAAACGTACTTAATTGTCTTTCAAACTTACAAAAGTGAGAGAATCGTACAAACTGTTCCAATGACAGATCCAGCTAATGGATTTTACCGTATAAACAGTACAATTGCGAGTGAAGTACGAGTTTTTTACGGCGAGTAGGTGGGGCTGACTTTATGGATCTGCAAGCGCGGTGGACTGGAAAAAGCCGCCGATCGTGTCGAACGTGTTGGGGTGAGAACAGGAGTGGCTGGATATGATAAATTATGCATTTTGCTGGAGTGAGCGAACGGTCGTCTTGCATTAAGCGTGCCGGACAGTGGTGGGCAAAAATGTCGAATCAAATCTCGATTCTCGATCACGTGCACATTGTCACTGCAGGTAAACCGTGCGATACATAATAATCAAGCGTAATGTCCATCAAAAAACAAGGCAACCGTTTTTGCCTGGTTGTTTCTGCCTATTGTTATCTGTGGTTTTTTTAACCAGTTAATCATGTCGAAGCGTTAACTTAGGCGTTAATTAAAGCATCGTTATATTGCTGATATTGTAGTGGACATCGAGAGTGTGACTAGAATGGCGACCGACGAACTCGTGGTTGTGTCGCAAAACCGTTAATAACCTGAATATTATTCGATCGTCAAATAACCGCAGTTTAATAAAAATATTGTAACTCCTGCCGCACAAAATTTTGTAAATTTACGCATGTGCGTTATTTTTAAGACACAGGATATTTATCCGGCAGCCGTATTAATATCATTGCTTTCTTGTTTTCGTCACTCACGGTTTGTTATAAATGTCAAAGTCACACTGTCAGAACGCGAGTCTAATTAAACTGATAATAGTCTGGAACAAAATAAGCCATTATTATAAAATGCTGTGAGCTTTAATTTCGCATCCAATTTAGATCCGTTTAAAGACAACAATTTAATGTGTTCCTCCCAGCCACATTTCTCAGCGTTGCAGAGTTTTACGGCCGCCTCCAATGTTACGCTAAATGCGCGCAGATCTGTCTACAACGAGTGACGGCTGGTAGGCTATTTATGTCTGCAGTTCACGTACCGCATGGGGCGCATGTCTTCACTGACTTCTCTTTACCGCTATGTCTGGCGGAATGCGGACATTTCCCCTTCAGACGTCTCCCTGGATATTTCCCCCGCCTGTTTTCATAAACCAACACACTGCCAGAATCGCAACCATACAATATTCAGTTAACATGTAGGCTCTAACATGACAATAAATGGCGAATTTCCGGATTATGGGACGATCGGTATACACAGAAACAGGCTGGAAAGTAGTCAAAAAAAAAAAAGGTCCGGAAGGAAACGTTCGCGGAAACTTGTCTACGGGGAAATGTCCCACACAACGTCTGGCGTGGTATAACGGGTGGCTAACCGAGTCATATCGACACCGATCAGTGTCAGCAACAGCAGGCCAAGCAGCCTGAATAATGTCGAATTATCGGCCGCGATGGATGATAAGTTTTGACAGTCGGTCGACTGCTAACTGCAAACTCCACCACCGCCACTCGGCTAGCGGCGTATTTGCTACTTTGATGACGTCAACGAGTGATGATTAATGAGTGATTACTGGACAAGGCTGAATTTTTTTTCGCGCGAAAGCAGCTACTGCTTTCAGCGCGTCTTAGCCATCGCAATTCTGTCTGTCCGTCTGTCTGTCACACGGCTGGATCAGTCAAAAACGGTGCAAGATAGGATCACCAAATCTTCACCGTCGGCTGCCTGGAAGACTCTAGTTTCAGGAACCGTAAAACTTTTCCATAAATTCAAAGGGTGTCACTGCGAACGAAGGCGTTAAATGAGAGGGGGTGGGCAAAATTTGCGATTTTTGGCCAATAAGTCGCTGTATCTCAATAACGGTGCGAGATAGGGTCTAGGTTACTATTAATCACTAATAGAAAGTCGTACACTGGCTCTTGATTGGCGCCGAATTCAATGACTTTAAATGACCTTGAACGCCAAAATAGAGGGTTTTATGGATTTTATTGGCGATTTCGGGCTGCGACACAAGTCCATATCATTCACAAGGTGGCGCCACGGAACTATCGTTATGCGATCCAGATAGAAAATTTGGTATTTGTATATTAACTTAGCGTGAACACCCCAATTTTCAACTAAACTACTGAACCGGAACTGCTACAGGCTTTCGCGCGTCTCGTGAGCATTAGCTCAAATTTCTTGTTACGTTTACTATAAGCAATATCAAACATTTCAGTTTTTCAGCGCCATGCGTGCAATGACAATGGCGCTGTAATTAAATATCATAGGCCTATCCCTCTGTGTCGGTGTGTTTGGTATGATTTGAGGTAGGGTTATCATTGTAAGTTATTATTTAAACTTTACAACGTGATCAAATGGTCTAGATAATCTATGAAAACACAGACATTTCAGTATAGCGAGTTCGACGCCTGCTTTCACTAACATTGTTAAACCAAGCAACAGCTCATCGCTAACATTAGTCGATTATGATTGCATTCAAATAGTTCCGGTCTGCCTATTGTGCCAGTACTAAAGCGTACACGGAACTCGCATCGAGACTCGAATGCATTTGCACGCGAAGAACACAGTAATGTCATGAGACTTTTGCGAAGTTCTGAACAGATAGGCCGAATGTTGTGCGTTCTACTTCGCGCTGATTTCTGATTACGTGTTCTCCATGGCTGTGACATCGCAGTTTTCTGAGTTTGTCGTGCGTACCGGTACATAGCTTGAATAAAGACATATCTTCCGTACAATGGCGACTTTGTTGCCCAGCCAAACAACAGGTTTGTAGTCGATCATCAAAGCTAACAAACGCCGTTCCAATCAAGTGCGATTTTGTGATCGTGTGTGTTATATTAAGTGTTTCATGATTTGGTGATCTGATTGTTAAATACTCCGGTTAATATTCTTAAACAATATTAACTTTTTGTAGAGTCGAACGATGTGTTAAAGCACAAGTTCAAAAAGCTACACCCGACGATGGTGAAAAGCGGTCTGCCGGCCATCGTCATCGACTTTTTGTTCCAGGAAGACGTTATCAGCGACGAACAACTGCAAATGCTGCAGAGGTTCAAGGACGATCCACAACAACGCTGCAGGGAGCTGTTAGCGCTACTCCACACGTCGGGAAATCCTCAGGCTTTCGTCCACCTTTACATGGCGATCAAGAAAGAGTCAGCTCTTAAATGGTTGATCGAGGAAATCGACAAGTTTACTGATCAGTCACTGATCGATTTACTACAGCAGCGCTACACAAACGACCCGACAGGTGAACTGATTGCCCGTGTTTTGAATAAAGTAGGCCTATGCTTTGGAAGACTGGAGCTAAAAAAAATAAATGAAAAACGTTATTGGAATTTTGCTAACGTGGTATGTCACATTAAGATGATAGGTAATTGCTGTAGATACAGAGGCAACGCGGTACATCAGCGAGTCAACAAATGAAATTTTATGTGCTAAAAATTAAACCTTTGACAGGCCTAAACCACCGTAGACTTTAACCTTTACGTGTGACTAAGCTTGCATTTTAGCCAGTAATGATCGACTGAGTCTAATGAACTGGGCATGTTTTCGTGTACAGTAGGAAAATTGGTTCAAACGCTGCCAAAAGGTGAACCAGTCGACGGCGTGACGTCACTGTCTGGTGAGGTTTACGTGCTGAGAGAGAAAGAACGTGATCAAGTTGAGGTGTACGACGTTGTCAGTTACCGCTTACAGCGCTGTTTAACTTTACCGAACGCGCGCGAATTTAACGACATGACATCATGCGAACATAATCGTTGTATGTACATTGGTGATCATATTCATTTCTGTATACATAGGCTGGGTGCGCAGGGCGCCGCCACACGGTGGCCTGTGAACGACACACCCGTAGGTCTCTCCACAAACGCAGCACATAACCTGTTAGTAGCATGTCGTAATGTCCACAAGATCAAAGAGTTCAGTTCACACGGTGATCTAATACGTGAACTAACTCTCCCCGTTGGCGTCATCAACCCGTGGCATTCAATACAGACCCGCTCTGGTCAGTTTATTGTGAGTCACGGTCGCGTCAGTGATGCAGTCCACCGTGTGTGTAAGGTAAGCGAAGACGGCCGTCAGGTGGTACAGTTCCATGGTAGACAGAAAGGTTCGAGCATTGGCCAGTACAATGTGCCCACTCACTTGGCAGTTGATGACAATGAGTTTGCGTTTGTTGCCGACGTCGGCAATCGGCGAGTGACGTTGTTGTCACCGACGTTAGGTTACATCCGTGAAGTTGTGTGCCGTGATCATCTCAAGTGGTTGCCTCTCACACTGTGTTTAGACACACAGAGACGTCGTCTGTACGTCGCTGTTAATGAATTCAGTGGCGGCGAGTTCACGGCTGGACGTGTTCTACTGTTTAGTGTTTAGAAGCTGCTGTGCGCAAGGCAATCCCCTCCCATAAATTTCAGGCTGTCGGAAAAGTAAAAAAAATACAAAATTTGCAGCCGAAAATAGCCAGTGAGGGAAATTACGAGAAAAACTTAAATTTTAATTACGCGTAAGGTTAATTTCCCGAAGGTTAAAGCTGCTCTTTTTTCGAAAAATTGCAACTTTTTTCTCCCCGCTCTTTAACTCACGACCCCACTGGCTATCATTTCCTTCTCCAAGAAGGTTATGTGATGGCCGGGGTTTAATTATCATGCATTTATCTGTAGCGTTGCAGTCGTGTGTAACTTACCGTTCGGTTATCGGTAAGTGGTCCGTCCGAGCGAAATCATCGGTAAGTTACCAGGGGCGTTTGTTACCGGTAATTTAAAAACACTAATCTCTCTGTTCAATGTTGTTTTGTTGGGGGTGTTATAGCAGCATTACACAAAAAGTCACAGGCGGATGTGGCCGAAATTTCTTAAGGAAAAGTGAGATCTAGCTGGCCCACACTAGAGGTGATTAAATTTTACTGGTAGCTTACTGCCGCCTATAGTAAGCACAGCCGAAAAATTGATAGCGTTGGCGGAGGTTTGCGGTAGAGATGACCATGGGAATAAGATTTCTAGTGGGAATGGAAGTCCCATAAGAATCCCATGGGAATGGAAACTGATGACAAAATTGGGAATGAAAATACGAAGAAAATGGGGAAACAACCTGCATGGGAATGGGAATGGGCTTATTCTCATATGAACAAATTCCCATCGGTTGATGCAGTATTAGGCTTATATTCTGTTTAGAAAACGACATAGACCTATTGTTTTTTGGTCACATTTGAGTACCATTAAACGTATTTTTTTGTATTCTGTGACTTTGTGATGTTCAGCAGTGCATAGCATGATCCTGACTGTCGTGATCAGTTTTTGATTCAACGACAAACAGGCTTCAGTCGTCGAAAGGCCAAAAATTGTCTATGTCCAAACGATTAAACGATTGTTTGAAAATAGGAATGGGAAGAAATGAAAAAAGCCTAGTGGGAATTCTATGGGAATGGAAAATAGTCACAAAATGGAGAATGGGAATGGGAAGGAATGTGAATTGACTGCATGGGAGTGGAAGGGAATGGGAATGTAAAAAGTCATTTTCGATCATCTCTAGTTTGCGGTCTTTAGCGACAGCAGCACAGCAGCGGAGTGTGCATTTCAAAGTGATTTTCTGCGTCACCCTTGTATAATAATAATTATTATACAAAAGCGCCGCAGAAAATCACATAATAATTATTATTATGTCACGTAGCTTAGGCCTACACATGATCCATCAGTTGTTTTATCGATATTGCCTATGGCGTGCAGTTGTTACTTTGTCGGATAAAAATGCGTGTTTTTTCGTGAAAAAAAGAATTAGGCCTACGAGAAACTTAGTTGTTGTGCGCAAAAGGCAGCATGATTTTTTTTGTTTGATTGCGCCAGTTGCAACTAAGCTTACCCACTTATATTATACTTGGTTATTCTTTTCCACTAAACGCCCAGCTCGAAGTAAGACATTTGCCGAATTTTCGTGGCAAATAGCAACACTGTTTCCACTCCATTGCAACTAAAAGAACGAAAACTATCGCCAGAAAACAAACGTAAACGAAAAGGACACCGTTATACGCATGTGCGTTTTTTATACCGCGCGCAAAATGTCGACATTTGGCTGCGCAATCTTCGACGCAGAAAAAAACACTCGGAGGCAAAACGCTCATCATCGCAGTGTCGCGTGCGTGATAATACGGGTAATAGGTCTAGATTCTAAATACTGGGCGGCCAGGTAAACTGATTTCAGAACATTTTCTCGTGGCCTTAGGCGAAGCAGTAGCACCATCGTGAAATTGCCAAGTAATAAGAGTCAGTGGTAGGAGCTAAATCAAGAAGAAAGCTGCACTGTTACAAGTAGACTGTGCGATGCCGCAGTAATTACTGAATACGTTATGCTGCTATAACAACCCGCCACAGTCTGCGACGTGGAAAGATCGATCTTTAGCTCTGTATTTGCACTTCTTCGGCAATACCGGCATATTACACTTTAGTTTATCGACCAGTATGTGAACCAACTATTCCTCAGTCGTGTTGCAGTGGCGCCATACAATTATGCTGCGCGTTAACAATGGGCCTCACCATGAATATTGTAGGCCTACATTTCTGCCAAATCAGAATCGGATAACAATATTTGCTGGATACCGCCTAGCGGGTTGAGCCGCGTTGTGTTTTCGTGCGTATTTGTCGATGGTGCTTTTCCATTGACTGATTTATGCGTCCTCTTTATTTAACCTTTCAATTTTTTTTGGTTGCATTTTGCTAAATATCTTATTTTCATTCGTTCTTAAATCTGGTTTTCCTATTCTATACGCTATATTAATCGCTTCCGGAAAAGCTCATTTTACATCAAAACTCCCATGGGTTAAAACTGCACCTACTTCGATTTTTGTGAATTTATTACAGTCAGCATAGACAGGCGTTACAAGTTATACAGCAATTCAGCAAATCTGGAACAAATACACAAAAAGCCGTACAGCAAAATGCAGCGAGTTTTACAGCAAGTTGTACAACCTGTTGTGTGCAAAAATCCGAAGGAAATCGACAAAAATGGAGTTCGCACCATAAAAAATCGATGAGTTTTTTTTGTGCAAATATACAGGAACGAAATTTATCGCTGCAGCAGCAATGACGAATGTTGTTATTGCGCATTCGCATAGAAGGGGCGAACGATCGCAAGTACAGGCAACAACAACAACAACAACGACGACGACGACGACGACAACTACTAGGACGACATCAAAGATTACTACTACTATTGCTACTACTACTACTACTACTACATTACAACGACAACTACAACGACAACGACAACAGCGGCAACAACAAACGAGCATTGAACACGGTGGGTGCTCAGCGACAGAATCAAATCAGAAAGTCGTTTGGCGCCGCTGCCGCTGATAAATTTCTCGATATTACAGAGACAGGGATATAGATGATGATAGCAGACAGAAAACAACGTCTATGATTAAAAGCAGCTGAACAATAAAAACCTGACTTGTGAGCTTTTTTTCGGAAAAATGAAGACCCTCAAAGAAACGAATGGACTCCACTAAAGAAAAACTTAAACGAGCCGGTGTAGCCAAGTTCAAAAAACACCAAAAAAACAAAAAATAACATTGGCATTTATGACTACAAAAGCAGAAGCAGCTGGACAATGAATGCATTACCTGACGTGTGCAATTCGTGTGGAAATAGGAAACAAATCTCAGAAAGATGGATGGACCGTGCTAAAGGTGACCTCGTTAGAAGAGCCAATGTATCGGAGTTTGAAAAAATGTCAACAAGACTTTTATTGCAAAAGACAGAAAACAGTAAAAAGAGTTGGTAGCAGCAAGATTTTTTAATTAAAAACAGCTGAACGATAAATACAGATGCAAAGACAGCGTTAAAGAAAACGTTAGATCGAACCGTTGTAGCCAAGTTTAAAAAAACATCAGGAAGACAAAAATGACTCTTAAGTGACACTGCAGAACTTGAAGACAGAGAACAGTGAAAAGGGTGGTATAACTGGCATCTCTATGACTAAAAACAACTGAACGATGATGACTTGACCTGACCCCTGACCCGACCTGATTTGACAGCGATGTAGATGATGCCAGTGGTTCCCTCCGGTCGACCGTGACGCAAACCGTATCTGCCCGTATTTGTTGTATATACTGTATGAGACTATTGCACCGGAGATCACTGACCACGTGATTCCCTCGCGTGACCCCCTTTTTGCATGACCTCCCCATTTTTACAGCACACGTTCAGTGATCAGAGGGCTGTTTCCGTTTAAGCCATGAGAGCAAGCACCTCTATTCTTTACTTTTTTCCTATTTTACTTTCCCTATTTTTCTATATTTTTTGTTTTTAAAGTTTTCCCTAAATCGACGGCGTTTGTGGCAGACCACCCTGAAAGATAAAGAACGCTACACGAACCTAGTGGATATATGTGGTCTGGGTAGCGCTGTGTGGTCTGAGCAAAGCCACAAACGCCGTCAATTTCATATAGACAAATTACTTACATACTTACTTGATAATATTATTTTTCCTACATTAAGGGCTGAACTTTCCTTTGATTTTATGATAAAGGTGGGAGCATCTGCTCAAGATTTATAAGGTGTAAAATAATGTCGTTGCTTATGGTAACTTCCCGGACACAAACCCCGTTTTCTGTCTATAAGCTTACAGCGCGACTACTGCATCGGTGATCTATTGATCAGTACTCGCTGGTAAACAGACGAGAAAGCCGTGCCGTCGCAGGGAGACTGCGTGCGCGATGTCGCTGCTGCAATAATTGCAAGCGATCACGTGACCCTTTACCCCACCACGTGACCCTCCGCTGCCCGCTTGACTAGACACTGGACCAGTCCACTGAACAGTCCGTAGACCGTATCTCGTCTCCGGTCTAGCATGAAGGGGTAAACCTCGCAAGTCGCAACGGGGGGATATATAAAAAGGGGTAAGAAAATGGGGGCAACTTGTTCCAATAACTTCAAAGTGTTAGACACCACTGGTCGTTAAAAGATGGCTTGTTTTTTCATGTAGCCTCTTCCAGATGTCATGTTGATGTAAATAGCATGTAGCATAAGCCTTCATAAAAACGCATTACGAAAGTAACCTACGAATAATAATAATATTAACAAACTAAGAAACTAATCCGTCAAACTCCTATAACACAAACACCCACCGAAAGCAAAAATAGTGCATCGATTTACAAATCAATCGTCATTTCGTTGTGAACTAAACACGTGTTCACTAAATTGCATATACGATTGGAACGTTTTAACCGCAGAAAGATAACTTCATCGATTCCTCATCATCATTCGTTCAACAACAATTACTACGCAGTTCGTCAGCAAAATATTGCACGGTACCGGTAGTGTTGCAGCAGGTTCACGACGAAGTGGAAGCTTTAATTCCTGTCATCATAACCTAGCTATACAGTATATCATACTGTAATTTTTTATGAAAAATTAATTTAATTTTTCCCATCGCGCAGACAGACCTCGGCAGCAATTATTTAGGCCTACAACTTTGGTACACACAAAAAAGCAAAAGTTTTAACAAAGTTATAGCCGATCACAAACAGTTGAAAGGTTCAAAGAATAATAATGTATATATTAGCTGTTGCTTGAAAGTTGCTCAGCAACGTCGTAGGTTAAAAAATATATCATAATATATATAAAAAAATTGTAGACAATAAATTGCAATTTCAGAGAGACATCTGCTAATTTTTTGACTCGACAGAAGAGAATATGAGTGCTCAAAATTTTAACTGTGTCCAAAATTTCCTTAAAATCGGAAACTTTCTGACCAAAATTTGGTATTAAAAATTTTGACCAAAAAATTCCCGACAGCCTAAAATTTAGAAAAAGGAGGGGGAAAGTTTTTTTCTTGTCCTCACCCCACAAAAACACTGAGACTATCTTGATTCGAAGTTCTGTGCGAATTGAGTTTGAAGTGCAAACGGGTTTCTACGTCTGTTGTTTACTTTCCTTGGTTCAACGACGGTACAAGGACTAATCAGATTGGCCGTGCAGACGTGCCATAAAAATCCGCCACGCAAAACGAGAAATGGCAGCTTTACGGCCCACCCTGTTGTAGCGATGAAGAGGCCTAATTCAATCAATCGTTGAGGAGCCACCCTGTTGCTACGAACGATGAACGCTGACGCCACTCACCCAGCCAGCCTTTGTGTTATGCAGTTGATATCATGATCTAGCATCGTATGGGCACATCGTTCACGACAAAGCTCGTCAAGCATAACCGATGGTATACATTGTCAGCACAGGAATCAGCCCGAGATTGCTTCTCGCCCCATATATACAGTACAGTAAAGCGGAGTTTCCATCTGACGCAATGCAACGCACGCAACGTAGACTATACATCCGGCTGTCGGATAACTAGCCGCTCCTAGCCGGCCTGGTTATTTATCCGGCAGCCGTTTTGTGCGGCTTTAGCCGGTATACGTACGAGCACCCTAGGGTCCTCGTTGTACCGCCGCAAACCTCACATACGGCAGCTGGCCAACTGACGACCTCAACCCTAGCAGAGTTGCGTGCAGTCGGCCAAGCATTACTGCTTGCCTCGACTACGGTGCAATTTATGACCAATGTTACAACCTTAGTATGGATGTCCATCTATAGTCACATAGTTATCTGAAATACGCTAACTTTTACCCTAACCCTAACCTCAATTTTAACTTTAATTCTACTTTATTACGAATAACGCTAACGCTAGTGAGCGATACTAGTGCCGCTGCCTATCGAATATAATCGAATTTATAACCATGGGCCTTGTTTTTCTTTAACCGGATAAATAACTCGCATGTAATTTTACCGGCTGCCGCATATATGGTCACCGCATTTGGAGATTGCGTCGTAATAATGTTTGAAGCAGTCCTTTAAATGCGCAATCTTCCAATCAGATAAACATGAGTATTTGGCTTACTTTTGGGTTATGTTGAAAGCAATGAGTATTAACTTTCCCACGTTACTATGAAAAGAAAGAAAACTGAACTTCTCTCGGGACGTCTAGACTGTTATCAAGTTTTAGGTTCTCGAGTTTTCTTTATGCAGAGATTAAATAACACAATCTGCTTTGAAACTGGTTTTGGTGATTCAGACAGATTTTAATAATGCTAATATTTTTCTCAACTTTAGCAAACAAACGACGTGACCACAGAAAAAGAAAAATAACATTAATTTTGCCAAAGAAATAAAATCCATTGAAATTAAGCAATTAATCAATGAGTTGAAATATCAGTAC
>Ga0209671_1000333_pt1 | contig 29047 bp, 18 predicted proteins | sample WorMetHERISLAND2_2_FD_187401 | JGI IMG/M metagenome (GOLD analysis project Ga0209671, IMG submission 187401) | Marine gutless worms symbiont microbial communities from Max Planck institute for Marine Microbiology, Germany - Olavius geniculatus... | ecosystem: Host-associated > Annelida >...
CCCCAAAATTTTGGACCGGCATTATAAAATTCGGCCTAGTACTGACCATCGTGCAAAATTTCGCGCCGGTCGGCCCACGCATCTCGGAGATCTCGCGAGAAAAGAAAAAAACATCATGCGTAAAACAGAAGTCCTTCCGAAAACTATCGTTTTCGGGCGTACTAACAAGGAGGCAGATAAACAGGCCGACAAGACATAGTACGCCTATACGCCGGCGTTGTTCATTATAAGCCTATACGGTACATCATAGTGTGTGCACTGTGCCGTGTGCGACTGATCTCGGCAATCCATTAAGTAAGTGTAGGCCTACGCTGCAGATGCTGTCTCTTCATGTAAAGGTTGCTGCTGCTGCTGCTACTGGTGATGTTGGCGATGATGGTCACAGGCGCCTACTTTAGAAAAACTATCGTGGGGCGAGATTTCTTTTCCGGCATTTTTCCAATTCTCCTGACTTTTTCTATTACCTGGCCCCGTTTTTCTCTTACTGTCTGAACAAGTGGTGTCAAATACTGTAAGAGTAAATGACGAAAAACGATCGTATACTTTTATCGCTGTATCTTGAAAAGTGCCGTCCTTCTTGGTCCTATCTCTTATATCCTCAACTAGCAGTGTAAATTCTGGCATCGAGCCCAGGAAGAGAAACCTAGTCGCAAAATAGTTTCCGACGTATTTTGAACTAAAACGGTATTTAAAAACTGATAAGAAAGTATTGGTCTGTAGGCAGTATGCTTCTCCTCAGTTCAGCTGACCATGCATAAGTTGCAGCTAAACACGCGGTTACATTATTGTAAATATTTGTCGCGGTACTGTTGGACTGGCTGCATAAGCCAAGAGCGGTTAGCAGCTTCTAAAAGATGTTTTAGCATAAAACATTTTTTTCAAACCCTTTTAAATGTGGTTTCGTACAGAACTCGAAGGAGCTCGTGAGAGTGCATATATCTCGCCAAGTGAACTGTTACAAAATAGTCATTTAGACGCGCTGTTATGAATTTGTTACTCAAAATAATTAACTAAAATTCTTTCTTTATTTGCCTTTAGGGCTCGCGGCTGTCGCTGTTATCGTTGCTGCTGGTGAGGTCACAGACAATACACAATCATAGGTCTCATGCACATAATGACGTAATGACTCATTTATTATTATGACGTCACGCCGCTGTGCACAGACAGACAGAATAACAAATCGTATAATTTCATCCGTTCACTACATTCACTTGGCGGACATAATAAAGCACAGTTATAGGGTGTTTACACGATCCAGCAAACGTTCAGCAAACGTCCAGCATTAGCACGTGTATTTTGAATACATTTGCTGGAAGTTTGCTGGACGTTTGCTGGATCGTGCAAACACCCCGTTATGTTGAATCTTTTTGTAATTTGTAATTACGTGGTGTGGCAACGAACAATCCGCAAGACTGGTGCGGGTGCCTCAGTGCATTTTATTGGTAGGAAGAGGTGCGGGGTGTCTCCCATTCCCCATCCCATTCCCCATCGCACGGACAGACCACGTCCACGATGATGACGGCGATGATGGTGTGAGTGACGTACTGAGCACTGCGTGCGACGACGACCAAAGACTCGTTATTAGAGACTTGAACACAGCCTCCTCTGCTGCTGCTACGGCTGCTGATGGTGGTGGATTGACGGCGAGCGCCCTCTAGCGAGCCCCGCGGCTACTAATCAATGCCGCCCCCGGCGGCGACGGTAACGACTTTAATGCGGCGTTATCAAGATGGCTGCCGGTTGGCGTAGTGGGCACTGAGATGTCCAGTGGCGAGTTTAGGGTCACGAGCGGAAGTGGTGTTCTTGGAGATGGAGAATGGTTTATTCCCACCAGATAGAAGTGTAAACTCCCCAGTGGCAACGTTGCGGGGAGTAGGGACAATTGCCTCCCCTAAATGTTAGCCCGTTGGAAAGTTTTCTAGTCGAAAAGTTTTCTTCAAAAAATACAGTATATGGTTCTGAAGATGTTCTAACTTGGGAAAACATGGGGGCAAAATTCAAAATTTTAGGACCCAGAAATGTGTAGCTGTTTGTCAGAAAGTTACAACTTACTACCCCTTCTCCCATTTGTTAACGCTCGACGCCGCTGAGCGTCGTCAGTGCATGGATTCGCGCATGCAGCCTGTCTATAGTCACGTGCAATTAGTGAAATGCGCGCAGATATATGGCAAAAACGGGCACCTCGTCTAATCCAGCTCTGCTTCAAAACATGCGACTGCGGCGTCAAATTCTGGGAGTGATGGCCAAAAACGGTATAAAATCTGGGTGACTTAAATTCACTCTAATTTACGCCTAGCTACGTTGTGATTCGTGGGTAAAAGTTGCGGGAAAGTTTCAATTTTCCGACAGACAGTTGTAAATTTTCCACAGACGATATCACGGGTGCTCAACGTTTCAATTTTACCCTTAAGTCCTAGGAATGGGGTATGCCTAGGCCCATATTTAGTGTTTTGGTAGAAAATTTGCTGACAAGAAACCTTCCGACTGTCTAAAATTCAGGGGGCTTCTACCCCCTGCCACGATGACGCCACTGCTTCTGCCATTGGCGACATCACGTGGCCGCCGCGGAGGTCAATAATCCCAGACGTTAATCGGGCGCCTGGTCCGGCGATGTTGAGTGGCGGCTAGCTGCTGGGAACGACCAGGGTGGCACCCGGCGTGCAGATGACCTAGCTCTCGTATATACACGACTCACAATCACTGATCAACCACTACACGCGTTGAATTCACGTTGATTAGCACCTTGAGCAGTGTAGTTTTTTTTGCTATTTTACGCGAAAACAAGTTTTGCATTTAAAGGTGGAAAATTAATCCACAAATACCGATGTTTTAAAGGTTTTTAAAAAGCCTTACAAATCTTGAAAGTCCAATTTTTAGGTATTTTGGTCTTTTGGTTGTTGTGAAATTTATTGCATATTTTATTTTATTTCATATTTTAGTCATAATTTTTGAGTTATACGACGTTGATCACGTCTTTATGTCATTCACTCATAAAAATGTATAAGATGTTTTTCCTGAGTCGTAATTGTTCATTGGACACTAAAACAAAAAATAACTTAAGAAAACCTAACAAAACCTTTAAAAACAAACACCTAAAAACGTAAAATTTAAAAAAAGTTTAAATCTATATATTTTTCTGGCCCTGTTTACATGCATGGATTGGCATATAGCGGTCTTATTTCCAAAAATTGCAGTGTTTTGGCCACGTGGCCTACTTGCCCCTCGATGTCTATAATACTTCGTGAGTGAAAAACCAAGCTGTTCCATTTTTGTCCGCATTTTCACCGACGTCGTGACGGATTGCCGTGACAGAAAAATCCCAGTTAGTGATATTTAAGGAAAACTATTTTGCTTTTTGCTGCGCCAATGTTATGTGGTTAATTCAAACGTAATACTGGTTGACATGTATTAGTAGGGACGCAACAGAGGGCAAGAATGCACGAAACTTGATCAGGACTTGATTGCGGATTTGCGTGGGTCTAAGTGAGTTGAAGCGTAAGCTTTCCTGTTCCATTCCGATCTCCCCCTGGATATAATTCGGACGTAATGTCCCCTATCGCTCTGCATCTACCTCGCATCAAGAAAAGAGTGTTACGGAATCCGGAAGCACTTATTCAGTCGTTTGACGGGTCTAGCAGAAATCGATGAAAACGATTTATCCATTTACACTGGGAACGGCTATACGTTCGCCGGGGTCTGTAGGGACGAAGGCTGTGTGCTTTCGAGTTGCATTGAAATAAGTACTCGCTAAACTGATCGCACGTAACGCGGGCATACAGCGAACGTCTCCCAGATTGGATCGACAGAAACACACTTCGCGGCGGTTTTGCATAGTTGGCTTGAAGTTGTGTTTTATGCTTCCGCCGGTTGCTGATAGGCGGTGCCAGAAGCATGTTAAGTTCTTATATCATCTTACCGTCTGTCTGGCCGTCCGTAGTGTTGTTTGCATGATGGTAGGCTAGGCATTTATAGAATTCTATCACAATTTTGTTGGCGGTGCATTTTAAGGCACAGAAAAAACTGAACTTCGTAGGTTTTGGTGTCGAAAAACAGAGCCACTTTAAGTTTTGCAAATGCAGTGCTTTATTTTACACGACAATGTCTGAAACAAAAAAATATGTTTTGCGCAAAACTGGTTGCGAGAATGTTTAACAGCATTTTAGGAGGATTGCGCCCGGTTTAAAGATAAAACGTGGTTACTTGCAAATATGACACGAAAAATTCGCAAAATATTGCTGAAAATGTCTGTTGTTTTACTTCTAGCCAAGTCCTAAGTCCCGTGCGTGAGTAGCGTGTCGACTGCATCATGTGAACAACAAAGCCGTCCGGTTAACAAGATTACTGCATCCTGCACTGTATAGAGTTCTCGTTCGCGTTCCTAATCCACGATAAGACTTTGGCGTTTACTGCTTTAGAAGACTGCGCAGTTGCCCGCCAGCATGGCTGGAATTGGATTTTACTTCCTAGTGCGTCAGTAGTTAATTTTTATTGGGCACTGTAACTGTGACCCAAACAGCTCCCGTGAACGTTTACTTGACCGTATATGGCTAAGCTTAAATCAGCGAAATCATAACTATTAGGCCTATATCCAGAAAACAACAATCGAAGTGCTTTACGTTCTTACATAGTCTTGCTCTATGCTATAGACGTGACGCTCGACAAGTCGAAAGTAAAAACTTCTACATAAATAAAGCAACGATGTAGAACTACTTCGTTACTATGAGGCATTGACATACAACAGAGAGAAATACTGCAGGTCACAGACAGTTTAGTGATCGCCGGCGGTCACTAAACCTTCTCGGCGAAAAAACGCCAACATCGAGAGAAGAAAAAAAGCGGATATTTCACGTCGGCGTTTCCGCTCGCTATCTGAGGGACTGCAGTGAATGGCCAATTCGCGCGGTCCGTCAAAGATTTGGTGTGTGCTGCACGACTTTGTCGCTTTTGACCAGCGGCTTATCGGCAACTTGCCAAAAGCCGCTGCGCTCTCGAAGGTCGTTCGGTCAAGCCAATGCACGAGACCGTACGAAGTCACAAAAGATTCATAGTCGGTGGTCGTGAACACCCGATTCTCTCTTGTGCGGTCTAAGCATGTTCCAGATGTCACTAAACATCCGTCTGTCTGTCTGTCTGTCTGTGTCTGTTCGACTAGTCCATGATAAAAATATTATTATCGGTTCTAGCTCCCCAGTTCGCAACTACGCCTATGTTCAATAATTATTACGCCCAGACACGGTTTGTTGTAAATCTCGCTGTTCTATCTTGTAAATTTCTCCCGTTTTCGTTTACTCAATTGTATTATATATATATATATACATCTTTATTCATCATAGAAACAATAGATTAACACATACGCACATACATGTATTAGTGCAACTTTTCATATTTCATATTTCAGAATCATAATTTTCCATTTTTTTCATATTTTCCATGCAATTTTATGCCATGCGACATGCATGTCCGGTATTTTAGCGCCCCAGCACAAAACATCGATATAAAGCTATCCGACCACGTAAAATACGATAAAAAAATTCAGCAGACAAAAAACAGTGTTTATTCCGAGTTCGTTTATCGTTTTGTTTGGTTTTGTTTTTATTTTACTTTAAAACAGGCATGTGCGAAAAGCTCAAAGCGACTATAAATTCTAAAAGCTGTGCAAAAAACGTATCAATAACGGCATAGTTATCATGGTCATGTACGAGTTGAGACTACCGTAAGCGTTGTTTGAGCATTTTGCCAGCTGCAGTGTTTTGGGATATGAATTTTTAAGTACTTGCAATTTGGCAAATAAACGATGATGATGATGATGATGATCATGATCATGATGGCCGTTAAGACGTGTGTGCTCGCTTATTATCTTCGACCATTTTCCTCTCATAACGACGTGGCAGGCAGGCTGTCGACTTCCTGCCGAGTAGCCTATGTCGTGGCTAGGGTCGCGGCTGCCGGTCGTCATGTTGTCGGGTATGGATGGCTGAGTCGCGTGAGCCACAGTGGCCGTGCAGACGGCGAGACACACGCAGCAGTCTCAGCAGCAGCAGCAGTCGGTCTGCCAAGAAGATGCTGCTCTGGCCGACTGAGCGTCATCTCTGCATGGCTCGTCGTCGTCGTCTGTAATTGAAAACGTCGCTGTGGCGGCGGCGGGTGGCTCCGGCAGAGGACCGACGCACAGACGAGAGAGAGCGTCGCCAATTTCTCCGCTGGTCGGTCGGTCGGTCGCTGGCGGCGGAATCATGCGCCGGCCTAACTGATTGCTTTTACGCTGCGCTGCGTCGGCGCGAGATTGCTTTTCATCCATCGATCGACTGCGTTCCGCGCCCCGCGGCGGCTTTTCCCCCTTCCCGTGCCGCCCCGGACAGAGGGAGGGAGGTGCAAGAGATATAACCGACTGAAATGTAACAGAAATTGAACGATTTCTTTCGGTTTTGTTTTTTTGTTCCGCTGGCATTCTATTTCACACACACGTGCGGACAGCCTAAAGACGAGGAGCAGTCTCAAGAAGATGCTATGCTACACGTATAGCCGACTGAAATAATACAGCAATGCGGCCAAGAAGAGTGAAAACACGAAGAGAGGGAGGTGCAGGAGATGGAGTGAAGCTGCTGTAGACGAAGTGAAGGAAGCGGCAGGGTTTGCGTTCACGCAGTCAGCTGCTGAAGCCGACGACGACGATTTTAACGCTTTCTCAGACCCGAACGACAACATTGTATCTCTGTGTAAATAAATGCTGATTAACTCGATTAACTGTTGCTGTGAATAAGTCTATATATTTTTTAGAATTGCAAAAATTAACGTCTAATTACGCTGATAATCGTTAACATATCTGAAAATAAAATTTTAATGGTTGAATCTTTGATTAAAGCCACATTACTAAGTGAACGTATTATAAAATTACAACATTTGATAAGCAATAATCATGAGCAATTTCAGCGGAGAAAGTAATTGGATAAAACAAACACTCGAGTCTTTTTACGAATAATAAAATAGCCATATGCATAATAACAGTATAGTTAATATAAAGTTGATAGTAACATGCATTTTTTTTAAAAATTAATAACCACTATTATTTTTAACCGAAATTAATGGTTAACTAAACTTTAATTTTTGAAAAGTTGACTGTGAAAATCTTGTAATTGTACATCTATTTTTATTTCGTCAAATAAGCACTCAACGCAATACTACAGTTTTCGTAAACGAATGATAATAATAGTAGTGGCGACGATCGTGAGAGCGGCTAATATTGTGTGTTTCAGCGTTACAAGAATGCTGTCTTGCTGCATGACAGTTTTCCCGAACAGAACCGCCCAGCCAGCGACCATTGAGTGTAAGACTTTCGGTTACTAATAACGATAAATAAATCATAGTAATATAAATACCAAAAAATAGACTTCCTCAAAAAGATAAAGGGCTGATTACATGTAAAGCAAAAAACAGTTTTAGAAATGTTTCTGCAAATGTTTTTTTTAATGTTTTATGTCACATTTAACCGCGGCTTGGAAGGGTTAATTGCGGAGGTGGCGACAAGAACTAGGTCTCTACTCGTGCAGCTGTCGCTGCTGCTGCTGCTGCTGCTGTTGCGTGAGACATGTGGCGATGGTGACAACGTGCTGAAGTCTACATACATACGCTACCGTCTTAGTCCGTATCAGCCAACAGTCCTCGGCTTTTGCAGTGGGTGCAAAGTCCTACGAACTGTAAAAGAATAATTTATAAACGTTCGTTCATCGCCAGAACTCTGTCTCCGTGAATTTGTCGATTGCTCTGTAATGTTTGTCATTTTGCATTGCGTAATTTTAGTATTCACCCGACGTACAAATTGTTGTCACTGCTCAGTAAGTCCCGAGTTTATCTGCTTTTTATGTGTGTTTGCTACATCAACAAACGGATCTGCGTGAGTCATTTTTGCTCTTGACTGAAAAACAAAAAAAAGCCCGCAATAAATGGTTCGAACGTTCCACTTAGCAAGAATAACCAGAGTGCTAGTATTTGGTTTCAAAGGTCAAAAAGATGAAGAAAATGACGCACAGCTTGTGCGGTCGTGACCTAATTTACTGAGGCGCTCAACAGCTGAACTGATGGCTGTATAATTATAATGTTGACCTCTGATGCCGACATGTTTTCTAACTTCTCTTGTTGTCATCCGTAAACCACTGGAAAAACGCATATCTACGCCAAGACTAAAACCGTCATGCCTAGATTTGAGTAGGCTACCAGTCTGTCTAAGCTTTGTGCACTAAAATAATTTTTGCGGCGCTGAGCAATTTTTTTACAGCGTAGATATGCAAAACCATCTTATTAAACATTTTAAACTAGCGATGCACGGTTTTTTTTCGCTACAACAAATCTGATCTTCCTTTGTGTAGAAAATCGAGGACGATAAGTAGGTTTATGACGGTGTGGTCAGATAGTAATAAAATGCCGTGCGCAAAACTCGCGCTATAGCAGCCCCGTTCGACGTTTGCAGTCAGCTGCATTCCGGGTCAGTTACTGCGCCTAATTCTGTTAGAGGCATCGCAGAGTCTTTCTATAATGCATCGACTGCTTTGTCGCGTGCAGGCCGCGCATCTGATGGATCGGATCGGATGCAACCGTTATCTATAACGCGATGCTAGCAAATTATTCGCACATTAATAATTGCTGTGTGATGGCCAAGACGCACATGCAGATACGGCCGACACCGTCGCCATGCGTCGGACAATGAAAGCCGTGCGCTGTAGATCGTCGCCAGTCCGGTGTTGTATTCGGCAGCTTGTACACCGTGGCTCAAAAATATGTCACGAGATTAGCACACAACTTTTGTCCGTATCTTTTAGTTTATCATTTTGATGATGATTATATGAGTAAGCCGTGCACCGTAGCGCATTTGCTAAAGGAGATCGAGTATATGTTGTATATTATGAAAAGCCATCTTCGGCAGGCCGTGCTGGGAGTACAGCCAAGAAAGGAAAAACAGCAGCAGCAGCAGCGTCGGCAGTTGCGGCAGCAGTTATATTTGCAGCTGTAAACGGAGGCACTGAATGTCTGCGTGCTACCGGCGCGCGCAGAGCTGCTGTGCTGGGTGGTCCGCTCGACCGATCGATGTGATATGCCGAGGAGCGATGATGATTTATCAGAACAGAACTTATACGTTTTCGTCCGCAGAGAAATCGTATCACATCCTGCGGGTCATCGCTGCGACACCCGACCGATCGCCTCGTTAATAACGCGAGATTGGCTTAGACAGCGAAATTAGTAATTAGCGTTCTGCAGCTAGAACTTCTCGGCCATCTGCGCCCTGCGTTGCCATAGAAATGTGTTCTGTTTGACTCACAGCGATTACGCCTATTGAGACGGATACTACGGCAGCGCGGTCTGTCCGTCTGTCTTTTCGTCTGTCACACTAGTGCACCCTGCCGAAGTTGTTGGAACGAATGAGATGCTATTTGGCACAGGCAGTTACGTAACACTGTGCCAATCACTCCACGAGAAGTCTGAAGAAGAGGAGATTTGTAGGTCGGAATTTTTACTCAAAATTTGCATTAAAATGTAATTGCTGTGAAACCGTCAGGAATAGTAGAACGGTTATTTGAGAAAACTTACGGGAATATTTCATCCAACGATACCAGAGCTGACCAAGTACAACTTTTATTTCACAAAAAAGCATATTTACAGCGATGCCAAATTATTTAGCGATTTCTTTACAGCGTTTTTATTTTCTATTTTCTAGCAGTTATCAACAACGCAGTTTCGCGAATTACCGGCGCTGCTGATGCATGCCTTTTCTATGTCGATCGTCGATCACATGTGCGATATAACAAAGTAAGCTAAAACAATAAAATTGTAAAACAATTTTTTGCTTGAATGCAGTAGTACATGCGAATCGCTGTGATAAAACGCAATTTCGCCACGTTTCGATCTGCGATAGGCCTAATTAGTAAACGAAGTGTGTTTTATTTAATTTTAATTAATTTTATCGCGTATGCTCGAGCGCTCTTATTTGTCTATCCGCCACCGGACTCAGTAGTAAGTAAGTAAGTAAGTAAGTAAAGTGTAAATTTATATAGCGCATACTCAAAAAGATGTCTAATGCACTTAATACATTTTGTCATCAATATTTCGCAAAAATGTATGTCTACAGTAGTCTACGATGGGAGATGAGCAGCCCGCGCTGACGGACGGAGACGCGGTTCGAGAGCACGACACCCGGTCCTTTGCGTCCGGCGCGGCAGTCGCAAACACCTTTATTCCTCGACGTGTGTCGATGTGTCCGAAGTTCTACGAAGTCGCCCACTGGCCGTCTCTTGGTATTCACCGCGTGCCTTAATAGTCTCACTCTCAGCACACCAAGGCAACGCCGTGCACACCCAGAGCGAAGCCTTCGTTCATTCACGCTCCGCGCTTTCACGACACGCGGTGCAGCACGCAGCCATACCACCGCTCTCCAATCAGCCGCAACATGATACGCTACGATACGAAAATGCGTGCAGTACGCTAAGAAAACTCGTCATTAGCCAGCGCAGTCTATTGCTCGCGGCCAGAACGAAAAGTTAACGAAATGACAAGCCGAAAATAAAAACCGGTTAGGATTAATGCGATGTCCAAAAGACCGCGAAGAGAGTCTGCTTCGTAAAAAAACAATTATTCACCCTCTTGAACATACGTCAGTGCGCTATGACTCCGGTGTGTTTTACACCAGTGCTCTATGCTTTATTGTATTTTTAACTTTTCTACGATGAGATAGGCTACAATGCGACGCGAAGACTTAGCCTAACGTGCAAGTCGAACTCCGGCAAGTATTAGGTAGGCCTACATCGTCGGTTTAGTGCAGCTAGCGGAAACGACCTATCCGGTTGCGCGGCGTTAAAACTACCGTCAATAGGCCTATCTGCTGTGCCGCGTTACGACGCCGGGCTAAGAAAGCAGAACGAACGAACCACTGCGCCCACGGTGCCGCACGCAGATATTCCACTGCGCCGATCAGTCGTAAGAAAAATTCGCCGACCAAACGTAACTAAAATTTCGGCATACGAAAAAGCGAAAAAAAGTCGAACGGAAAAAGCCGATCGCGCCGAGAAAACCCCTGCAACAGTCGAAGCGTCGACGTAAATTACTAAAACGACGATTAAAACGACTATCACTGCATGTACTACAACGACGACGAAAGGCACGTACAAAGCGATAGAAATGAAACGAAATGAAATGCACTCAAAATGAAAGCCGCACGCTCTGGCTTTCATTTAAGTTCATCTCGTTGCGTTTCGTTTCGGTCGTTCTGTACGCAACTTAAAACTCGAACTCTATTATTTCGACTTCTCGTGGATTTGTCGTGCAGCTAGAGCACAACAAATCGAAGCGAATGAAGTTCGAGTCTAAAACGGCTGGGGAGAAAGCAAACACAACGACGACGACGACGACGAAAGAGCAGCTCGCTAGCGACAGACTGACGCCGAACAATGCGGCGCTGGCAGCAGATGGCGGCTGCAAGCAGCTGTGCCTGGCACCGCTGCGCCACCAGCCACCCACCCAGCCACACAGCCTCACAATGACATTGTCCCTGCGCCCGCCGTGCGCCGTCTCTATCGCTTCTCTGCCCTCGTGCGTCGCAGACTGCTGGCTGCTGCAGCAAGACATCCGTCCGTCCGTCCGTCCGTCCGTCCGTCCTTAGTCCATACTGACCACCGGGCAACTGGACCGATAGCCGCCGGACCACCATCGCCCGCTGACTGCGTATGCAGAGGGGTGTGGATCGCATACACACTATGATCCGCCGACCGGCCGCAATTCCGATGACAGAGCCACCGCCGATAAAGATGTTGCAGATTTCAGTGTGTTTTGGCATTTTATTTGACGTGCAATCACGATTAGCGCATAACATTTCAAAACATTTTAGACGTAGTTGCATGTAGAATAAAACGCTGAAAAATCTCTGATGATGCTAATGATGTCGTGTTGTATTTGACGACTGAGAGGCACGGATAAGTCTAATCTTAATCCTTCGCATCGCTATTTTTCCACTTTTGTACTGTATGATTAATATTTTAAACGAATGAATAATATTTTGCAATATTTTATTTACACTCTTAGCACGGTCTTGCATGCAAGTACAGTCGCTCTTTATCATATGTGCAATTCTGCTAGAAATTTAAGATTTGTGCACGATTTACATTGTTGCACGATGCAACCATAGTTTTTGAAACGCACATAAAGTAGGCTTATACCGGTAAAAACGACACTAACCAGAACTGCAAGTAGTACGTCAGACAGCTGTCCAGATAATAAGGCATGCAGCAACTTACAGTAAAAAGATACAATTTGGACCTAAAACAGGCCTAAAACAACACGCATTACAGAACGTTGAAACAAATTCACACCTGCAAATGACTAGACCGGCGAACATTTAGGCGAATAGAAAATGTTAAGCGGTTAATTACCGTTACTGGCGACATTTTTGATTAGCTGCTACGAACGCGGCGTGTTGTGAACGACCACTGAAATGTTGAACTCGTGCTTCTTGAGTTTTCTTACTTGCTTAGTATTAATGCAGTACCTAGGTGTTGTTCCTGTAGTCTGAGTTAGCAGATCGTGCACAAATCTGTTGCGTTTGCCAGTCCGCGTTCCGCCAACCTCCTGGCAGCTGGTCTGTCGTCTGCTGCAGCAGCTGGCGGGCTGCAGCGGAATGTGCTGCGGATATGGCTTGGACTCGCCAGTGACATCATTTCTCTCTCCTCTCTCCTCAATGCAATCCGCAGCAGCAGCAGCAGCAGCAGCTGACGGCGACAAGGAGCTCTGTGGTCGCCAACGACTGCAGCCCCCATGCACCGTCTCTCCCTTCCTCCCTCCCCCTCTCTCTCTGTCATAATTGCCGGTCGCTTCTGTCACTACTGGTTTTATATCTCATCACAATATACGCCGCCAGCAATGTGGCAATGTTATTTCCATTAAGGAGGTTACTCACGTTTGCTAGGTTTCCGCACGATTCAAGGAGGGAGCAAAAGAAGATTTATTCGCCATACAAAAAAACAGTTATTGTCGAAAGTGCGTGGAGCGGTCTGCCAACGCTTACCAATGCTGGCCGCCCATGTCAGTTGTGACTTAGGCTAACTGAAACACGTGACTGTAATTTGTCATTTGTCCCATTGCTATAGCATAACATAAGACAAATTATACAAGTTATTTGAACAAGTTATGTGACGTGCGACAGCATCAATGCTACCACCCGGGGAATCAATGTACAACGTGCAATAAAATAACAATGTGTTTAAGAGGTTACCAGAATTTTGCGACCTCCATACGGAAGACTGCTTTAACATTATAAGGTCGAAACCCAGGCGATTAAAATGTACGTTTCATGCGACAAATTTCATATGCAGGTTGTCCTAGTCTATCTCCAGTAAATTTCGGCGCAATCCACTGTCATGTGAGTCAAAGCCTGAAATCGCAGAAAATCACTAAAATATGCTTTCTAGATTTCAAGGTTATTTAAGGTCATTAATGTAGGTAGGCCTACTACCCAGCTGAAAGCTCGTTAGTAGTGCTTGTTACTATATGTAGCAAGTCTGTGTCTATCTCCGACTGTTTAACCTATAATTTAGTGAATCGCGGATTTTGAAGGAATAGGCATAGGCCCTACACAAATTTGAAGTCATCGTATACGGAGCTATAAGACTTCTTGAGCCTAAGGGGTCTAAACTTGAACTGCTAAAATCTACGTTTAACTCCGAAAATTTTTTACGCATGTTGTCTTAGCCTAGTCTATCTCCAGCCATTTCGGCACAATTTAGTATTGAAATGTAGGTCTAATTAGCCACAGCCTAAAATCGCAAAAAATAAACAAAACTTCTATTTTGGGAATCAAGGTAGTTCAATGTCGTTGATTTTGGCGTTAACGGAAAGCGCGTGTACGACTTTCTATTTATTATTTATATGCGACCTTGGCATTTTTTAAAGTGCATAGATCTTCGGGTGATGAGTGAACCCAAAAAGTAAGATCGAGTTTATTGTTTGGTATAAATATTAATCATCTTTTTTGTTATTTTGCTCCAATTTATATCTGAATTTTTATCCCTGTAATGCATTTTAATGAGAAGAAGAAGAGAAGGTTCTAATACCGCTAAAAGGAGCTTTGCTCAAATTACTTATTCATACCTGGCAATGATCATTCCTGGCACTGCCTGCAAGTACATGCAGTACGTTATGTTGAACTGTATTGTTTGATTTTTATCGCAAGTCAGCTTTTACTCTTATGCGCTTCACACACTGACACACAGTGTTTACACCTGTATTTCCGTTCAGATTTTATCTGGCTTATTTTACGTAACAAATAACGAAATAATACGGAAATATAAATCAGATTATGTTTGATACGAACATTTTTTTATTTACTTTATTTTATTTTATTTGGGCGGCAGTCCAAAATAGGATACCATGATTTAAGCAATTAAGGTAGCCTTGTTATACACGGCTCAGATTTCAGATACTTTTTCGTAGATTGAAAGGCTTAAATATTAGGCTACAATTAAGGTCGCTCTCTGTCCGCTTGATCTTTTGCCATATCGGCCTGCAGTCTCCATTTTCGGTCCGGCCCTTCGGCCTCTTTTTTTTTGGCCCTTCGGCCTCTTTTTTGGCCCTTTGGCCTCATCTCGGCCTGCGGCCTCGATGCACAGTGCTGCATGCATGCAGCGTACTACGCTGCAGCGTTATTGCTAGCTATGAAGATGATGATGAGTCACCATGGTGACGACGTTACAGCCGATCGTAGTCCAAACTTAAACATGCCTATTTTAAAGATACCTTATCCGGCAGAGATGTGCAGATCCTGAAATTTTTGAGTCTATTTGCATTATTTTTTTATTTTAAACCGAACAAAACATACCTGCCCTAAACGTAGCAGATATGGCTCCGGTTCTGCGTCTGTTGTTCTTACACAAAATAGCATTACTAACACTAATGCTCACCAGCCCAAACCTTAGCCCTGACGCTGATATTAAACATAACCCTATCCCCGATCCTGTGTTCAACGTTTATTCTAACCTTCATTGCACTAGATGCACCAGATGCATTTTACCTACACCCTGCGAGATACGGCTGTAACTATCTGTACTGCTAGCCATGTGCGTAGCATTCTTCTTCTGGTGCATAATGTTATTGCCATGCACTCGCACGTCACACAGCGCAGTGGTCACAAACGAGTCTGACTGCTATTTATCGTATGCGCCCAGGTTTCAGGTCGCAGTGACCACATTACTATTGGTGCAGGGTCAAATGGACAAGACAGTATTGGTCATTTCACTATTTAAAGTTTTGATACCAGTAGTGCATGAATGATGTTTGTGTGGTCACAATGTAGAGTTTGCTGCCATTTAGTAGGTTTAATAATGCAATTTTGCAGTAAAAATTTCACTTATACTGCAGCTGTGTGTTAAACTTTCGATATGCCTTCATGCTTGAGTGATTTGTGGCAAATAATTCCAGTTTAGATATGCCAGCTGAGCAGGGAGATGTGTCAGACAAAAAATGCACATGGTCAGTAGTCATTCTTCAAACTTGTTGACTGTACCTGCAGCCGGGGGCAGTAGTAGAATGCAGATCTGCAGTCTGTGGACTTGGCACATTGGTGTACGTTTAATTTGCAGACTAAAAACTTGTGGACTGCAGCTGCAGACAAGTGGGTAAATTGTGGACTAATATGTTGACCACGTGAAATTTCACATTTTGAGGAAAGATTTGCCCTAATATGTTTATACTGGGGTTTTATCTGTTACAAATGTGCTGATGCTGCAGTGTAGGCTACAGTAACTACAAATTAACTATTTTTGTAAATTAAACTAGTTAGTTGTTAAATCAAACTACTGTTTTAAGTCATATATTTTAATTTAATTATTATTGATCCATTGGTAGATCCTATTGGTGTCCAGGGGCAGAAGGAGTCAGGGAGGAGAAGTCTCCCCTGAAGCTGAAAGTATTTTGGCAATCAGTTGCAGTATTTTTGCCTAAATTTAAGTCTTTTATGAATATCTTTATTGTGTTCCATTGTTTCTGCATCAAGATAGATAATGTGTGAATATTTTGTTGGCTGCATTGTGCACAGATGTCGGAGACTAAAGGGTCGGATTCATTCAAGCAGCATACTACAGGGGAAAGTCCCGTAAAGAAAGCTAATGAAGGTAAATATTGTTTTTCTTCAGTTACATTTATACGGTGCAATGGCAAATGTTAAAGTGAGATGGTAAATAATTGTACAAATACTGTGTGTAAATCTCAGTATTTTTGAGACCTCATATCAGCTGACAAAGTCTGACGTTGGTGTATTCCATTGTTGTTAATTAACTGAAGAAAAATATTGCCCATGCAGATACTTTGAGAAAAGTTTTGGTGATATTGACATTGATGTTTTTGTAAAATATTGTAACTTGTTAACAATCTGTAAACTCCACAGCTTTATTGTTAGGGTGTTGCATAAATCCAGTGATTTTTAGCTAGGGATGTTAAATCCATTTTTTTTAAATTTGAATTTTGACCGCTAAAATTTGGATTAAATTCGAACTTTGTTTATATATTTGTGGAGAAGCTTAAGCAATTTGCGTTTGATCTCTGCACTGTGGGGGAGATGAAGGTCACAGCATGCACGCCACATGCCGGGAAGCAGTCTATCAACAGTGCAGTCAGCCAGGACATCAAGCCATGTTGCGCTCTATTGCGGTCCATTGATGTCTGCTGTGTGTTTGGGCCAGCAAGATTTGTCACTTTGATAGCTTGCATCAGTATACAACATGCGCCAGGGGCGCAGGCAGCACGGTGAGTAACTGAACGCCGTGGCGGTATGCAGGGAGGGGAGGGGAAGGAAGGGGTAAGCAAACACGGGGCCGTCACAGTGCACCGCTGAAGTAACAGCGCTCCACTTTCAAGGCAAAACTGTCTGCGTCTAATTAGTGATGCTTGGATTTGAATATCGAAGGGCTGAAAAACCAATATGAATTTGAACTTGAAATTCGAAGTTCGCAAATCCGAATTTCGTTTAACAACCCTATTGTTAGCATGTAATTATTACACACGATAGTTTTATAACTTAGTCTTTCAGGCAGCCTGTGAGGTTGTTTTGGTGGGTTTGATCCTAGGCCTACCACTAAACTTAATTTAGAGTTAACCTAAGCCTAATGCTAAAGTAACTAGATACAAAATTGAAAATAAAACGATAACGTGATTTGATAAGCAGAATATTTATAGCGTGCGAATTATCATGTAAGTGCAATGCCAATAAACGAAACTAGAACAGAAATACAAATAAACAGTTAAACAATCAAGCAGTTGCAGCTGCTAGTAGGTATCTCAATCAAATCATCAGACTGTTCAGTTTCACCGTTTAAAATGAGATATCACATCAACCTATCGAAGATCAGATATAAACTGATAATAGCTCAATAGAACGGATATTACATGATAAACAACCACAAGCAATATACACATAACTAAGCCACATATAAAGGGCTTAATATCATGATCTGTGCAGAGTTTAGGAGCTCGCACAGGGATCTCCTCCCCTCAATATGCCACTCTAGGGATCCACGCAGGCCTCCCAGTCTATCAAACTCCACATTTAGGGTCTACACAAGTACCCTATTACCATCACCAAAGCCATACAAACAGTCATATAGCCTAGGCATTTACACATGCCATACACGTCAGACCATTCTGGTCAGCACCAAACCAACAACTGTAATCAAACAGCTTCTGAACGACAATCTAATTATAGCTTGGTCTCGTCATAGCTAACCAATAACATGACAGTTATTCAACTCACGTCATTTTTAAGTGAGGTGGGGCCAGGTACACAGCTCGACCTCCGATTGGCAATCACCTGTGGTCTGATGCCTGACATCATACTACAGGTAAAGAGAATACTATCACATAACGTAAGCCATATTAGTATAACTGCTACCTACAGACCAACTTCTAGCCACGCAAAGACAGGTACAGGTAACAAGACGAAGACACGGAATCACAATGATATGCAGACACACAGAACTCCGGCAACACTAAGACGGAGTTGTTATAAACAACAACAGGCGAAATAAGTTGACAAATAATCACCACCACACTCAAACAAACAGCGAAAAAGCTCCCTATTTGAAGCGAAAATAAATCGTCGACTTGTTCTCACACAAGTGACATCCACACCCCGGCTGACGAGCTGACTAAAAACCAAAGTGGCTCGACACAGCCTGGAAGAGTCTAGTTTTAGGAACCGTAAAGCTTTTCCATAAATTTGAAGGGGGTCACCTTGAACAAGGGTGCTAAATGAGAGGGAGGTGGGAAAAATTTGTGATTTTCAGCTAATAAGTCACTGTATACCAGAAATTGTGCGAGATAGGGCATAGGTTACTATTAATCACTAATAGGAAGTCGTACATGGGCTTTCGAGTGGCACTGAAAGCAATGATTTTTGATGACCTTGAACTTTAAAATAGGGGTGTTTATGGATTTTTTTGGCGATTTTGGGCTGCAAGACACATTTCAGGAGTGAATTGCACCAAAATCACTAAATATAGACCAGGACAACTTGGAAATGAAAATTTCAGCATTAAACGTAGATTTTAGCGGTAAGTCACGACTCTCTATGTTCAAGGAGGCCTGCACATCAAAGCATCGAAGAGGGATGCCTCTTAAAAATGCGTGCTTTCAGCCCCTCAAACAACGTCAGTGGCGCGAGACCAGTAGCACCACCTGGCGTATGCGAGTGAATGAAAGAAAATCATTGTGTCCAATGTCAATAGCTGAGATTTGTGGGCTTAGATTTTGTTTGCAGTGGGCCTTCATACATGCACCGCTGTCGCGCATTTCCTTTTGCATAGGCTGGGCTTTTTTGTACCTTTAGGCAATGATGTAGTCATCTCCTTTAAGTTTGCATTTTAGTCTGAGCCACACTTTGAGTTTGAGTCATAAAGGCTCGAGTCTGTAGCTATGATGGTTATTCTAACACTTTGCATGCTGTATACTTTATATTGTCTTTGTGTTTCGTGGTGGTAACAAACGTAGCACATGACTAGCTGTACAGCATTACATCCAATTACAGCATTACACTTTGCAGACTCCATCCAGACAAGAGGAGTGGATATAGGTACACCAGGTGTCGTACTAATCTAATCATTATTAGATTTGTGTAAAAGGACCAAGATGCATTACTGCAGAATTGGCAAAAGTCTGGCATCACATTGGCCAGGAGTCATTGGTTTACTGATGGTTGCCATCTGCATGCTCAAATTTTTTCGAACGGGAGGCCTTTTGAGATATGACACCCTATTACAATCACTTTTTCTTGGTAAATATACAACTGCAGAAAAATTAAACTTTGTGGTTAGTATGATCTTTTATGAGCTAGCAGTTGGATGTATCTTGCTAAATAATGTCCTGTTGATATATGAAATTAATGTGATGTTTCAGGAAGTCATTTGCTTACCTTTGGAAAGGTAATTATAATTTTTTACTTAAGGCCACTCAGAGGCTCTTATGTTTTATGACTGATGACTTTTTTATTTCAGCACAGAATCTCCAAGCTCCCTTGGCCAATTGCCATGATAGTTAGTGACGTGATTAGAAGTTGGCTTAGTTTTATAACTTAGTTCTCAAAATTTGTGGGCCTTCCCTGAAAAAGAAATTTGGCAGCCAAAAACATTTGTAATTTGGCCCGATTTCCGATAACTTTTGACTAGACGTGAATATCAACGGAATAGGTCAAGACGTCGACAGTTAGAAAACGGTGCTGTCAACTACGACGTTTCCAGCGTCTGTTCCAACGTCAGTCAACTAACAGAAATGGTTACGTGACTAATGTTTACTTGCCCAGAATCAACACTGAGTGCACTGTATTGTATGGTAATGCTATAACGAGTTGGCCACTCACTTGCAGTTGATAGGTGTGGAATTTTAAAACACGAAGTTGTCTGCGTAGGGCGGATGTGGTGCACGCCAGGCTTTGCTTTAAATTTTTAGTTTGACATATTTTGTGTCTGTTTTTCAGATTAGTTTGACTTGGGGGTAGATCTAGCTATTGAATGGCTTATTCAGTTGGGTCGGTGTTACATGTTGTTGTCATTTAGACTCATATATTCAACTAATGAGTAATAATAGTACCAAATCAGTACAAATGATATAATGATTTTTACTATGCAGTTGATTGCGAACATTTAGCTTTTTTCAGTGGCCCACTTTGGGATACTCTAGTGCAGTGCTGTCCAACCCGCGGCCTGCGGGCCGCATGCGGCCCGTGAGGGGATTCCATGTAGCCCGCCATCGTCCCACATAAATTGTAGTTTTGATCTGGTGATTAGTCAGATGAAATCAACTTGCAAAATTCGACAATGTTTGATGGTCTTTTGCGTTTCCAAATTTCAGAAAAATGGGCGAATTTGCTGTTTCCATTGAACATTCGGAAGCAAAAAAGTGTTTCAGCTTCAGGGGGCTTCGCCCCCCCCTGATCCCCTGACCAGGGGCTATGCCCCTGGATCGCACTGTAGGCTCCGCCCCCAGGCCACCCTTATAGGCTCGGGCTCTGCGTGCTCACCATGGCCCCCCCCTTGATTGCGGCCCGCCAGCTGGTGGAAAATTGACTAAGTGGCCCGCAGTGTCAAAAAGGTTGGACAGCACTGCTCTAGTGAATGTGATTTTATATCAATCTTTATTCACCAAAGAATAGTTTGGTAACAACAGACAGAGACAGACAGACACAGAAACATACAGAATAAAGAACAGAGACAGAGATTTTTTTTTATGTACTTATTTACTTTTTGGTGCTCACAGTACTCAATTTCTAAGGGCTGAAATATTATTTATTTGTTTATTCAACACGGACATCGACAGTACATACAGCAGTTAGTCGGATGGATAAGAGCAAACACAGCCCAGGATAGAAAGACACCTGCTGCATCAGGAGCATTGACAGCTACTCTAATCAATACAATGGGCAACTTCACTTTTTGACTTAGACTTTTGCTGAGTCTTTTCACTGAGCCAAAGCTAAAGCTGAATGCTAAAGTCTGTACTTAGACCAAAGTTCAACTAAACGATTAAGAATGGCGGAAAACCGGTAAACCTAACAGGAAATAAATCAACCAGTTACGCTTGGACTTGCTTATTCAATTGTGCCGCGCACACAAATGACGTAATTACGTAACGTCTTACGTCACTGTGTAACCATTACGGCGTTTATTTTTGGTACCAGACTGTTTTAATTTACTAAACTCTCCGTGTTAGTCGCCATGTTTTCGCTCAGCGAAATCACTTCACTTTTTGACTTAAGTAGGTACTTGGACCGAAGTTTAGGCTCAGCGAAAGTCTAAGTCAAAAAGTGAAGTCGCCCAATGTCTTAAGACAGTCAGACAAATCTTACATTTTAGAGAAGTATTAAACCCAGCTGATGAATTTTATTTCGCATAGAATGTGCCAATATTTGTACTTGCATAGCATTAGTTTAACAGTGTGTACATTGTGAGATTTGACTACACAGTTTGCATAGGCTACTACATCATCATCAGTTTTCGATTTTGCTTTAAACAGTACAACTTAGTAGCTTTAGTTTCATGGTCTTTCCGATTAACTACCAGATTTAATCAAAATTAATTTGATAATTTCCAGTAATTATTGAGATTAATGGATTTTAAAAGTGTTTAATCAGTACCAGGTTTACTTCTTTGTTTGACTGCTCCAGTAGCTCCACGATTGTGTTAGTGAACGTTGTAAACTTGTGAGATTCTGCAATATGCATACACATAATTGTTTTCACAGTTGGCAGTCTTAAAAAGTAGTAGATAACAGGGAAAATGGCTCATTCACACATTTAAATGTAATGCACAAAATTTGCATGAATAAACCTTGAAAGCCTCGTGCATAATTTGCAGATATTTTGTGCATAATTCTACCCCACCGTGGTCAGCCCCTTGTCATGGTGGTGGGGCTTTGCACCAATGACCTGAAAGATTTCTAAAATCTGGAGGTGAGGAGCCAACTGAGCGCTGACCAAACCCGTGAGAGCAGATTTGCTTCACGTTACCAGTGCTTTTGTGCTGGTTTTGGCTTCTCAGCCGACTACGGCTTTACAGCCATCTACTTACGGCTTTACAGCCGTTACGGCTTTATGACCGCTACCTGTAACCTTCTGGTTACATTCGGGGACGTGCATTGGGCCGAGCTGATACGGCCTCAGCGCTGCGCAGGTGTAATAGCCTGTCCACCCCGGAGGTTAGGTAAGGTAAGGTAAGGTAAGGTGCATAATTCTACTATATTTACACTTAATATGGTTTTTGCAGCATAACAGTTAGATTGGCAGAAAGTTGCAACGTTTCTGTGTTACCATGAAGCAGCTAAATGTCTTTTGTAAATTTTTAACGAATTTTGTTAAATGTTACTAGAATGAATGGAAGTCCGTTATTGTTCTGTGATAGGATTGGGCCGGCGATTGCATTGGTTGTAATTGCTCTTGGCACTGGTGGTATAAAACCTTGTGTCAGTGCTTTCGGTGGGGACCAGTTTACTTCACAACAGGTCAGCTGTTTGCAGTGGGCATGCTTCTGTGTTCTCTGTTGTATATTTTTGTGGTGACTTCTACCTTTATGTGAGATTGTTTTGTTACAATTTTTAGCATCTGATTCTTCTTTGTAGTCCTCATTTAACCACAACTGGTAGCTTGTATTCATTAATTGTATTAATTTGAGGTTTGATATGTCCAGTAGCAGTGTGGATGCAAGTGGTCTAGTTGTTAAGAGTATTGGACTCGCAACTTTTGGGTTGCATTTTGAATTTCACTTCCAAGCAGCATTGAGCAAATTGCCAATCAGGTCAACTCAGCCTCCTACTTTAGGTGGGATGGGAGATTAAATCTGTTACTCTGGCCTGCATGCCCAACTCAACTGACAACTCCAGACGTCCGTGTCCGTGTCCTTTGGGATGACATGGACACGGTGCTGGGCTTCTTTATTTTCGATAAGATCTGACAAGAGGAGAAGAGCTGTTGGACTACCACAAGTCGGCAACAACAACATGGGTGACAACCTAGTGTGGCTGATTGGGACAGTGGTGTATCTGCTAGCTGCAAACTGTGTCCAATTGTTTGCCCATGCAGGCAATGAATATCCACATAGTGCACTGCAGTATCATTAGCCTATGCCAATCAGCTGCCACTTCAGAGATTGTAAAGCGCTTCTGGTCCTGAGTCTGACTCATGTAAGCAGCGCTGTCAGGAGTATGTTGCTTTTCAGTGCATAGCCATGTCACTGTTTCGCTGTTTACTGCCATGCATGATGAAAGCAGAAGGCTGAAGCTGTGTGATTGTCTTGTTTTCCGTCGGAGATTTATTTGCATTTTACACAGTAACTTGCTGGTTGCATTCTGTAGGAGAAAGAAAGAATGCGATTTTTCTCAATTTTTTACTTTACAATCAATATGGGCAGTTTCCTGTCAAAGATAATAACACCTACTATTCGAAGTAATTATTTTTGTCACTTTGTACTTAGAAATGTCCTCGGTTATGAGTAAGTTAGTAAAAAATTGAGTTGGCAGAAGGCAGACCATCGTTTTTGAGTAAATGCTTCTTTAAATTTTACCCATTTTCTGTTAGTTTGTATGTTTTTGTGGTTTTTTGTTCATGTTCATGCTAATGTAAGTGATGACCTGGAAAGACCCCCGTCCCTGATATGATCTGTAATCTGTCAAGCAGGATGTGAAACTACTCTCTCACTCAATTAATAGCCTACAATAAAAGTAGACATAGCATGTGCAGATTTTGAAGATCGGGAAGATTTGACATGCCCGAACACATGTTCTGTGTTATGTTGACAGTCAAGTCTGAAAGCAAACTTGTGCTCAGATTGTGCACTGTGTATGATTGGCACAGGTGGTTCAGATCACCAGGGCTCTAGTTTTAAGCATGTTTGAGGTGTTTGGCTGAACAGGGCAGCCATTTTAGATTGCCATCATTTTGGACCTTAAAAATTCTGTATAAATTAACTTGCCAGTTTGAATGAGATGGATGTTGAGATTATGGTGCAAACACTGATATTAATGACATGGAGTGAAATTGAGTTTGTTTCACTAACAGAAAAGATGTTGCAGCCAGGTGCATTTTGTGAGCATATGATGCAGCAAAATGCAACTGCGACCGTGGCTCCACCCTGGCGTTCACTGGGGGAGCTTACATCACACTCTGGACGTCTCTTGGGTGTTTTAAGGCAAATGGGAGAGAAAGAGAGGAAAGGCAAAGGGAAGAGAGAGACCAGAAGGGATGAGGAAAGAGGAGGGGAGATTGACTGCATTTGGAACGGCTACCGATTGACCAAGACTCACCCTGCCTTTCACGGTGTACTGGATACATGCTGGTGTAGGAATCTTAATAGCTGATTGCTTTGAGAAAGCACTAATTACTCTATTATTGTTGTGGGTACAACGTTACTGTAGTTTCTAGCTGTTCAAAAGAAGTAAATGTTTTATTGGTTTGGCTGTTATGTAGAGAACGTTCAGTGCTTCGGCTCCAGTTGCTACCCAGCGGCATTTGCATTACCAGCGTTTCTGATGACGACTGCAATTGGTTTGCATAATCTTGTTGTTGCTTAAAATATTGTACTCTAGGAGTCAAAAACGTGTTGTACAATGACCATAGTTATGGGAACAGAGAACTGGCCTGCTTGAATGTCAACACTAACTTGGGTGGTTGCGTTGGTGCTGATGCTCGTGATGTGGTAAAAAGCCATCTAATGGTAATGACCGAGGTTTGTGGTAAGACTATTATAGGAAACATGCTCTTCGTACGTGGTGGCGTGTCATGCTTTTGGTTGGTGCTTCCTGTTTCCTGAATATTTTAGTAAAGTGCAGTCTTTTTTTTACAGTTTTTTTTCCAAGATATTCTGTCAGTATTCTCTGCAAAAGATATTTTTTGAACTGTTAAATATACTATCCATGGCTGTGTCTTTGTTGATACGTGTTATATTATTGGTATTTCGTCACTGCATTACGAATTATTATTTACAACAATATTGTCTGCATTTGAAAATTAGTACGCAATTGTTTTTGAAGATAAGTTTTTGCAGTGCATTTATTCTGCATATATAGTGATTTTTTGAAAATTTGTATTTCATAAGGTAGATTTGCAATGCAGTTATGGTGTGGTGGGATATTTAATAACTGTTTTATTGTTAATTTTTAAGGAGTGTGTCGGTGAAAGAATTCAACAAAGATATGGCAGTGAGAAAGTGTGACGTTTTTCGAAACAGTGTAAAGCAAGCAGGAAATGTGTAATCTTATGTTGCTCTAATGCCGTCGCTGGTTGATGTTTTATGTTGCGCACAGCACTGTTTTTGGTCGGTCGTCCCTACTACAAGGTGTTTCCACCTACTGGCAGTGTCATTCGACAGATGCTCTGCTGCATTGGGGTAATGCTTATTTGCCGGATCTTAAGAGTTGTGTCTTGCATAGCAGTTGCTTCTGACTTTTGAGAGAAGATGACTGTTAATATACTAGGTGGCACCATCGATTAGTACCAAGTGTATGCTTTGTACCAAGTCACTTTGTTCATGATACCAGTGGTATTCCTCGATAGGCGGTGATGTTAACAAGGATTTAAGAGCCAAGGACCAGGACCAGGACTTTGTTGCAAGAACAAGGATTTCTGTCATTTTCTCAATTTAATAACAAACAGAAAAGTGTCATTCGTTTGGATACTTGTCATTATGAAATGCAATGTGGCTAGATATTTATATTATATAATATTTCAAAGAATCAGTCTTTATAACAGCAAAACTTATTTTCACATGATGTGGCTTCTCATTTAAGGCAATGTACCAGGTCGTCTTTAGCAGGGTGGCACCTTGGAACATGCCAGGGCCCTCGTCTCAATGGGACCCCTCGCTGCAGCGGTGATCACTGCAACTGACAGTTTAACCAATTTTTGTCGCCTTGGGGATGAATTACTGTCGCAACGTGAACTTAATTAAATGGTCTAGAAAATGCTGGGGGGGAAGAAGATGTAACGTGGTGTCAGGGATCCCATGGGTAAGTTAGTGCCAAAGGCCCAGCGCTGGCACAAGACGGCCCTGGCAATGTGTGAAATAAATGCAACTAAAACCTTTACAAACTATGACAGCCAAATGCCGTCATATTGTGTGACCGTCTGCCTTAGACTAGACTGTGCAATGCCAGTCTTAACCGTAAAGCTAAAAATTGGCACGTTGACTACTTTTGCTCCGAGAAACGTTCAGACCGATGTTGGTTTTCCTGGCCCTTGAGTTAGGAGCAAGTAGGACAATAGGGTGATTCAGAAGACATGAAGTTTGGATTTTTCATGCGGCACCCTCTCATTATGTTACAACTTATGAAAAAAAATTCTGTAAAAAATTTGATGGAAATTGGTTAATATTTAGGGGTTGCTACCGGCTATCAAATATTTACATGGTAGGCCTATATATATATGCATGGGCAATCGGACAAAAGAGACCAGCAAATGGACAGACCCCTATTATGGCCTACCAGGTCTGCAGCACAATGAATAGGCCTAACATAAAACTATCTGAACGCAGGATAGAAGTTTTCACTATTGTGACTTGACATTGACCTAATGTATGTCACTGAATGAAGAAACTCGACATTAGCAAACCCCACAATCTGTACTGTGATTAGCCATCTAGCAAATAAAGCTGATTCGTCGCTTACCCAGAACTGAGACCACCGACCAGCATGCAGCACAGTCAGTCACAGCAGTTAACATCAAAGAGCTGCTATTCAAGGTGTTCACGCCCTGCGGACAGATGAATTGTAATCAGATATGAGACAAAGACAAGGCTGTAAATCTGAACACAGCGGAAACACGGGTTGTCGTAAAACAGCATGTAGTCACTCTAGCAGCCTATTTTATTACATGCAGTCAGTCACATTAACACACCATGTCCATACAATAGGTCTCTGTGATATAGCCAGTAGTCTGCACTTATGAAAAAGATTTGTGAGATGCAGATGCAAATTTTTGCTTAAAAACGAATTTCAAGGACTTTGTCAAGAACTTAACCTAAGGACCAGGACAAGGACAAGGACTTGAGTGCCAAGGACCAGGACCAGGACTCTGTGTCAAGGACAAGGACTTCAGTTTGGTTCTTAAGGAGTCCTTGAGGACAAGGACCAGAACAAGGACTAACATCACTGTCGACAGGTTATTACCAAACTTGTTACTGGTGCATCTCCGAGTAAAGATAAGCTGATTTTTTTGCTCAGAGATTAAAGTCTGTAAGTGGACAGAGGCATACTACTGTTCGTGTTGGTTAATTGCGTTTATAGAGAGCTGTGAAGAACAAATGTGAACGTTCTGAGAAGAAGGATCACTGGTTGTACCATGCTGATGATAAGTACGACGTAAGTGCAACAGACTTCGTGCGATATTGTACTGTGCTCACGTTATGTACCTGTCAAGTCTTTTAGCTTTGTAAGCTATGTTATCACTGTCCATGGAAGCAAAGGCAGTACTGTTTTTAGCATCGTGCTCTGTCAAAGGTAAAAAAAGGTAAAGGTCGTCAATTTGTATAGCGCACATTCGCGAGCATGCGCACGCCTCTAATGCGCTTTCGTCACTAATTAGAGCCACCTGCTGCACGGCCACCGTGTACAGCCTGCAGACACAGGCTGGCGCAGCGGCCGGCTAGGCAACCCCAGTCAGCTGTACCAAGGTCCCCACCTTCCGTAACCCATATAAATGAGTTAATACTCATTTTACCGTTCCACGGAGGGTAGAAGGCTGAGTCGACCTAGCTGGCAGGCTTTGCATCGAGATGGTTTGCCTGCCTCCAGGCAGTCACCCATCGCAGTACTAACCGGGCCCGGCATAGAGTAACTTCGTTTCAGCCGAAACGCGCTACCAACTACGCCACGCCACCAACTGTCATCACCATCAAGTTTATAACTCATGAATGCTGCACTGAGCATTATGAAATTTTGTGTGGACACGTACAAATTCTCAAGGCTATTGAATATCAAGCCTCTGTATTTTTTGCAGAGCCTTTGTATTTTTGCGGCACCTCTGTGGTCATGGTGCTATATAAATTGTATTATCGTTATATTGTGTGTGGGTAACATGCCAGGCAACAACCTATATCTGCCGAAAACCCATTTACTTCGTGGCACTTTCGGTGGCTGCTGTGTTTTTGGAATGTAAACTTGGTCTGGATTCTTGAAATGTTGCACAGGCATGGTCTTTGGGCAGTGCTTAACCTTGACAGTTGAGTTATTATTATTGCCGATAATGCTATTACTATTTTTCAGGTTATTGGCGTTGTGCATGATTTATGGCTTTAAAGATTTCGAAGTACATGTTGTAAATGTTCGTAAAATGTGATATTTTTGTTTGTTCATCACAGGCTGAACGGTAGTTCAAGCTCTGTGTTAACGGCGACTTCTCTTTCTTATGGGAAAGCCAAAAATTCAACCCCCACAGAATCAAAACCCCTGACCCGATTAAGATAAAATTTGGCACGGTTGATTACGTCGGCGAGGGGAGGGGACCCGTCATGCAAAATTTTATGCAAATCCCCCAAAGGGGGCTTCCCGGCAAATGGGTGAAATATACGCAAAAATTTTTATAGCTATCCATATACCTTCTTTTTTTCAGAAACTCACCTACAGGTCAGACCCTTCGGCGGATTTTTGCGCGCGATGGCTCAAACGACGCGATCTCGCGCAAGGATGTGCTTTTTGGGGGTTAAAAAATTTGAAATTAATATTTAACGTATTTATTCGCAAAAATCAAAAAAATTACAATGGCGCCTATGGGGAAAATTAAGCAATTCTTTAAACGGTCATAACTTTGGCTGTGTATAAGATAGAGTCGTAATTTTTGGTTCTAGGGTATGGTTTTTGGGGATGGCGAATCTAACGGTGTCATTTAATTTTACCCCGGACCCTTCCTGGTTGCCATGGCAACGAAATTTGGTACAAAATTGGCTATAACTCGGCTTGTGTGTAACCTTCTACCGCGGCTCGATTCCGGCCCTTCCCCTCGGCCTCCTCTCCACCGCGGCGGTTATCATCTCGTTGACCGGACGGGATC
>Ga0209671_1000335_pt1 | contig 29039 bp, 14 predicted proteins | sample WorMetHERISLAND2_2_FD_187401 | JGI IMG/M metagenome (GOLD analysis project Ga0209671, IMG submission 187401) | Marine gutless worms symbiont microbial communities from Max Planck institute for Marine Microbiology, Germany - Olavius geniculatus... | ecosystem: Host-associated > Annelida >...
TTGTTCCCTAACACTGATTATTAGGCCTATACTGTACACAATTTTTGATGCGCTTGCATCCGACATTGTGTGCTTTATAAATGTATTTAGGCCTACTTACTTACTGTAGGCGTCTATGGTACCATTGTCGATCTGTCTGTCGTCCGTCCGTCCGTCTGTCCGTAGCGGATGTATTACGGATAAGCGTTGGGTCATAGAAGAAAACTTTTTGCAAGGATAATTAATTCTGTGTCAATGCTCTCTGTGTACAAAATTTCGGGGATGCAGTGCAAGGGAAACGTTTTCAAATTAGTGGTTGAACGGATGGGGGCAGAAAAATGTGTGTTTTTGACAGAAAAATACTGGTAGCCATATCGCCGTATCTCGCCCTTTCAGATGAGATAAAAATCATTGATCTTGGATGACCTTGAAAGTCAGTACTGCAACAGGAACTGTATAAGCTGTTGCGCGTCTTCCCTAGCAACAGCTGGGCTTCCTTGTTATTATTATATCCTGCCGAAACTCTAGCTATATACATCTAGCGAGTGTCACAAAATTGGAGCTTTTTTTGCTGAACTATAAACCCTACGTAAAGATAAAGGGATTCAGTAATTATCAGTGTCAGGAAACGTAAGTTCTATGCTAATTTTCTTTTTGGAAATGAAAGTTCCAAGGGACGAAAGTTCCTGGGAACGAAGGTTCATACGAAAGTTCTCAGGTACAAAAGTTTTATTCATCTCTGCAAATAATGTGAAGGCACACTTGGATGGGTTTCAATGTCACATCAGTAGAGTATGCAGTGGAGCAGTTTAAGTGTTTTCAATGTTTTGTAGCATATTGGAAGGATAATGTCACAGTTCAGCAAAAATCCACCATGGGCAAGAGATGTGTCTGCTTGTAAGTATGATTTTGCTTCCTTGGGTTCATAAAATGTGTCACATTGTATTATTGATGTTAGCTAGAGTCTAACTACTCTTAAGCTGTGTGATGAAACACCGCACCAGCAGCAGCCTCAAATTAGATGCTAGGGCAAACGTAGGGCTAAGGTTAGGGTTAATGTTAGGGTCAGGGTTAAGGTTAGGGTGAGCGTTAATGCGGTAATTTGCTGCCGGTGTGGTCAGTGCTGCTGGTGCGGTGCTTCATCTTACCACTACTCTAAGTAGACATATAATCTGTATCGTTGTTGTGCCACATCTGTTGTATTTAGCTTGATGCCAGTAGCTGCCATTTTTGCAGCTTTTGTTGATTTCTCACTTCTATCCCCCAGCCATCTGCCATATATGTTGCCATTGTTTGGATCATGAGACATTGTTGGTCACACAAACGTTGGACTTGCATCATGTTGTGATCTACTAATGGTTTTGTGTGAACAATTATCAACATAGCTCTCAACATCTCAAAGGTTCTAGCTTTGTGATCATAACCCTTGAAGTCACATGACATCATTAGGGCTAGACGAAAATCACGAATTCACGGAATTCATGGAAGCCGTGAATTTTGGCGCTTGCCGTGAATTGCTGTGAAATTTTTTGCACGGGCTGCACTTTTGTGTCAAAATCCGTAAAATTTGATTGTTAAACATTGAAGCTAGGCATCTTGCTTCATATTTTTGTACTGAAGACTATGGACTCTACAGTTACTATACTGTAGCACTGCTGTGTGTATAGCTGGATATAGTTACTAAAACTGTTCCTGAAAGTTACTAAGAACGATTAATGTTAGTCATTTTGTGAGATGACGATACATGACTGATTGTTGACCAGGCAGAGAACAAAAATGTTTGTCAATGAGACGTTTTTTAACGCTATATATGACTGTGAATTGGCACCGTGAATTTGCCGTGAATTTTGCGACTTTTCTAAAAGTATGCCGTGATTTTTTCACTTTTGCACCGTGATTTTCGTCTAGCCCTAGACATCATCAGTCCCTGGACCACTGGACTTACAATGTCTGTAGGTTATCCACTGAAACCAATTTGTTATCTCACATAATTGGTGGGATATTTTGTTTCAGACAGATATGCACGAGTAGGTGATACTCATTGAAAATTGATCAGTGTCATTTTTATGGGTTTATTTGTCAGTTTAGGATTTAAAGTATTTTTTTTTATTTTTGGACATAGCAAGTTTAGAAGAAGCTTGTCTGCTGATTCTTGTTAACCGTAATTGAAAATTGATACACCGTGTTAGTAAAAGAAGTGTACTGTGTGCCAGTGTCACAGCAGCCTGGTGGTAGTTCTGGCTTTGGTATGCAGCAACAGCAGCAGCAGCAACAACAACATCAGGGTTTTAGTCATGTGCCATCGGGAGGCTTCAGCCAGCAGCCAGCATCTAGTGGTCACTTCCCTCTGCCGGTTTGTACTCTTGCCTTGTCTCTGAACTGACTGTCAGTCACTGTCTTACAGCATGCTTCAACGTTTGATGTGCTGTTTAAACACGTAACAACGTGGTATACCGGATATTCAGTTATGCTATTATGAAGTACAGTTAAAAACTCAGATGTGTAGAGAGTAGACCAGCTACTAATCTCGACTAGATACTGTATTTAAAAAATGCACAATTTGGTAGGCCACATTCATATAATATGTCAGTTATTTTATACAGGATTGTTAATACATTAGCTTGTTTATGTACTGTATTGAGTATTTTATCTACTTGTTATCATAAGGAGTTAGTTTACCTGTTGCTTAATTTTCTCTGCTGTCATAACTTGGTTTACTAGCAAGTCATATTATAACTCTTTATTCGCACGTATGCAGAAGACAGTAATAAAAACAACAGAGATAGACCAGCGGACAGACAGACAGACAGAGGCACATCGTTCACAACAGTCAATCAGTTACTGACATTCAGAGATTGAGTTCTCAAAGTGAAGCAACACAGCAATTTTCATGCAGGTCCTAGTATTGCTAGTCTGTATATGTACTGTAGGCAGGCCTGTAAGTTACATGAGTAATGATTGTTTTGCTGTTGATTATATTGAGTATATGTCCATGTGTCAATGGTTGAGTGACGTATAGACTGACTGTATGGTGTGTGTCGCTGTGTTTGGGAGCAGAAGCCTGGCATAGCCATGCCGACATCGCTGGCAACCAGTCATCATGCGGCTGGAGTGAGTTATCCCACACTACGAGCTTCAACCCTCGCCATGCAGCATTCGGCTCAGAATCAACACCGAGTGTTTACTGGTGTTGTCACCAAGCTCCACGACAACTTTGGATTTATCGACGAAGATGTGTTCTTTCAGACAAGGTCATTTCAGCACTTTTGAGATTGTCACTTGGCAGCCCGAATAGGCTTAGAGTCTGGCCCATCTATTTGTCTGCCTGTTTCATATGGGCTGCTGACTCCTAAAAATTCATGTACAAGTACAAAAATTGATGTGCGCATTTTTTCCAGCCAAGAGTAACCAGTCTGAATGTAAAAGGTCAGAGTTAGGTTCACTGCACTGAGTGATTGTGTCGAGCACTCATAAGTGATATATTGAGACCTCTCTGCTTCACATGGCCTAAACATATTGTGACAAAGAATATGAACCAATTAATGAAAGTTGGGAAGAATGCCATGTAGTAATGTTGGTTAGGGTTCAAACGATGTTGGTATTAGGGTATCGTTTATTCGCCGAAAATCACCAGTACAGAGTAGTATCTGGTGGGTACTGTACTCTATTCTGACAGCCGCTGTGGGACACGGTGGCTGTCGGAATAGCGAGAGCCAAGACTAATGACCTTGGCCGTAGCTCCACGGATCGCCAGTCGACCAACTAGCTCCTCAGGCCTACTATCATGGCCAGCCATTGACAATTTTCGTAGTTACATGCACCGCCGTCGAACTTATTACCTATGTTGTACCCTGATTTATGGTGTGCATTATTGTCACATGTACAAATCTTTAAAAATGCTAACCTAACCCGATCCCTAACCTTAACCCTAATCCTAACTCTAAACCCTATCCCTATTCTTAATAGTAGCTGTAAGCGAAAACCGTAATTTTAATATTAAGCACAAAATCGTACTACGTTACAGGTAAAATTGTCACCCCCTGGTGAATGTGAATGTAAAGCTTAATGATGCATCTGTCGACGTGAATTTTAGTCGGAATAGCATTTGTTGGAATAGCGTCTGTTGGAATAGAGTTTGCCTCCCGTATCTGGTATTAGATAATGGGTGATACTTCTGTTGGCTTTGACTTTCAGTACCAATACCATTGATGATAATGATAATAATAGTCAGATTTTTATAGTGCCGATGGTGTCTGTGTGTAGTTCTGTGAAAGGCTCGATGCCGAAGGTTGGAGACAAAGTGATGGTGGAAGCCTCATACAATGCCAACATGCCATTCAAGTGGAACGCTGTCACTGTTCAGATGCTTTCTCCTCCACAGCTACAGCAGGTGAATACATAACATTTAATTTACATTAATTAAACTCGTCAACCCAATCATTAGTTGAGAAATGTGCTTTGTAGGATTGAATGCGTTTATTGTTGTACCTGTTACTATTACTATATAGACAAAGACTGTTTACGTGACTTTCATTTGATGCGAAACATGCAATAGGCACCACATGTAAAGATTGATGACTGAATGCTACGTTTTGGTTTTAACATGGTCTCCAGTGCATTATGCAAGTTGACCGTGTTGGAACGTTTCTGTTTTATGACTAATTGACAGAGTGTTTTGCCTGAGACTGGGTGCAGTACACGGACCCAAGCCATGTTTCGGTCATCGCACTTGAGTGGAGTGAGCTTGTGGACAGTTGTAACACTCCAGACAATGCAGTGAGAGATAGGCGACAAAAGTGGGCAAAGAAATAATTGCTGTGGGTGACATTATACCGGGTGGCACAAAAAAAAACAACCCGAACATTTGCGTGCATTATTCAGCCAAGTGGTCAAAATGAATCAGTGCAAAAGCATATATATAACGATCAAACGTCTCAGAATATGTGTAGGAATTTTTGCCTAAAACACTTCTGTATTAGCCGTGATAAAAACAAAATAGCGTCACACGCCATAAAGCAATTTTTGCAAGCGGTTCATCATTTGTGTTGCCGATTGTATGTAGGCTACGCCAAAATGTCACAGTAGGCCGAATCACCAGTCAAATGATCAGCAGAAAATGTGCTGAATAGGTCCTCCATTCTCCTTTGCCACTGCTGCTAGACGCTTTTTCTACTGCAATATGGCTTTTCTGATTCTGGCTGTTTGATGCAACGTCTGTGATAACATTCTGATCTTTGAGGTTCGCAAACAGCTCATGCTTTTCTTCATAGACAAGTTTTTGCAAGATATCCAAAACTGAATTATGTACCGGGATTCAAATCTGTTTAATGTTTATTCTTGTGAGCTGATGTAATCTGGTGTGTTGTGTTGAGGAAAATTTTGAGTTGCTTTGATGCGTTGTGATGGAACGTTGTCTTTACATAATTGGATTTTTAACTTGTCTTACATCATTAAGCGGCATTCAGTGGTGTCATTAGTGAAGTCACTGAAATTTATAACTGAGTAAGAGTACACATTGGTCTACAAATGCGCGAAGGGAAAATCATCTCCATAAAGTATACGCACCGTTATATTTAGGCCTACGCAAATTTTGGGACGTTTTTTTAGCACCACCCAGTATATTGTTGTTATTAGGCAGCACACATGAACACTGGAATGGCTCAGTCTCATCAGTCATCATTCCAGAATGCTGCCATCGCCGCCGGCAACATGATGCAGCAGCAGGCACTGCCCACTAATGTACCACAGATAGCACCGCAATTTCCTGCCGTGGTTGATCCATTGACTCAGGCCGCCGTGGCCCAGGTCGGAGCAGTCTACCAGGCTGCCGCTGCTGCTGCATATAAGGCCGTCGCTGCATCGGGGCTTGTGCCAAACTTGCCAGCGCAGAATATACCCGGTTCAACTTTCATTCCGCAGCCACCGACTCCAGCTCAACCAGATGAAGGTATGTATACACTGCCACATGCAACATATGACTAGCATTCATAGAGTTTTGTAACGTGTCTCTATTTGTTTTTTCGAGAACTATGTATCATTTGTCCAGTGCTTGGGCAGTTGTAAGTTGCAGCAGATTGATATTCATGCATGACTGAGTTGCTCCAAAAAAATTTTTTTGTGCATGATGTGGGAAAGCTATGTTTGAAATTTGATGAAGATTGGTCCATAATAACATCATAGTCATCTTTACAGACATCGGACAGGCGGACACATGATTGTGTCTTCTGTCCAGTGCTGTGCATTTGTGTTGAACAGACAAGTGTCAGTATTGACGTAGATATCGATGTGTGTGTATTGCAGGTCGTGGTGCAATGAGGCCTGGTGTCAGTGTGGCTCGTCGACCGGACGTTGGATATCGCAGTGGAGATCGTGAGCCGCCAGTCCGTGTGTTTGATCGACGTCGGACTCCACCCAGGAAGCCGCGTTCACCCGTACGCAGGAGATCTCGATCACCTCTGCGCAAATCCCGCTCCGAGTCCAAGTCTCGTTCACGCTCTCGTAGTCCACCACAGAGACCACGGTACAACCGAGCTGTGCGCTACAGCGTCCAAGTACCCAAGCTCTCCATGGACCTGTGAGTCTGCTACACTAAACCATGTGTTTCCTTTACCTTCTCTGCGAAGGAAGATTGAGATAAATGAAACTGTTTATAGAATTTTGTGCATGTAGTGTAGTTCATGCAAATAGTGAGAGTTTGCCAGTTGAGAGAATGAAGTGTTAGAATTGTGCGTGAATGACAGTAAGTCAGCAAGTGAGTGAATAGAAAAAGTGTCAATTCAGAAAAACTGTAATGCATAATAGACACTGTCATGACCTGTCGCAAAATGAACTGGCTGAGCCTGATATGTTTGCACTGTGCTGGTTGTTGTTGTGGTCTCTGTAGCAAAGAGGCAAATCTGTTGATGCTGCGTTCACGCTACTCCAACATGTACATTCCAAGTGATTTCTTCCATGCGGCTCTGTTGTGGTCAGATGCATTTCCCATCCATCGGCCATTCAAGCTTGGGCGTCAGGCATGCCAGTTCCACGTCATGGATAAGGAGATTGAAGCTCCGGACAGGAAACAGCTTGAATCACTGCTGGAACCGCACGATGCTGATCACTCGTTCAGCGCTAAGGTAGTAGGGTTATATGATGTATTGTTGGGTCTTATAGTTTCCTCCAAGAATGTAAATGCTAATGCCTTACGGTATTTTCTGCGAACCTCACGAAACTATACTGTCTCAAAAAAAACATCCCCAACATTTTTGTCTGTAACATGAAAACCAATTATCAGATTTTGATAATTTTTGGTAAGAATATTCCTGACACAACTTGCCATCAAATGATCATTCAGTTTTCCATCTCACCCAGCATTTGTTTCTGCACTACCTGGGGAAAACACAACCAGCAAAATTCACTTTATCCAATGCGATATGATTGCTTAATTAACATAACGCGTAAAAACACATTTTGTTCACATTTCTGACACTCTGGCTGACGTTTCATCCAGTTGTCCATTTTTTAACTGCCTGCAGTAAAATTGCTTGAAGTGTTGGCCCACTATGCGAACACAGGCAAGGAGATGCTTTCTCCATTCATTGACAGCAGTATCGATAAAGTTCTGCTCCAGACCAATCTAGGCTGTACCAGTCGCTTCTTGACACTTCAAACATTCCTGAACTTCATCTGGTAGACACACTGCTGCATGACAGTCAAACCTTGTAATAGACCGGCTGTTGGGGCCCACAGATTAGGATAGATGGAATTTATTGACGTTTTTTCAGTTCATTTTAACACGTATTATGCTTGGTCTGCTTTTCCCAGGTAGTGCAAAAGCAAACATTGGGTGAGGTGGGAAACTGAATGGTCATTTGATGGCAAGTTGTGTCAGGAATATTCTTACGAAAAATTATCAAAATATGATAATTGGTTTTCAAGTTACAGTCAAAAATGTCGGGGATGTTTTTTTTGAGACACAGTGTAATTACTTATTCTCAGCTAAGGTTACAAGCTCATCATCTGTCCAGCCTGTGGACTTTTTGTTTGTATTGTTCGTCTCAGTAATTTCTGAACTTCAGGATTATGCAGCAGGTTTTTTGCCAATGTTTGTGAAGTAATGCTGCTGCAGTGTAGTTTTCTTTCCAAGTCATGGCTTAATCATCATCATCGTCATCGTCATTATTGTTTATACTGCTAGTGCAACGTTTACAATAGTGACATTGGTGCAGATGAATGTATGAGTTGAAAATAATCTTAAAATAGTGTGTTTGAGCTGGTGCTTGAAGCTATTTAGATTACAGGTTGACTTTGCACTGTAGCAGTTGTTGTTTATGACGTTGTTATAGCACTAAATGACTTGCTGTATAAGTAAGTAAGTAAGTAACTGCTGCTGGTACCGCTACAGTGCTGGTGGTGGTTGCCATGGCATGCTATTGTGGCATGGTCTGGAGGAACTGAGTCTCTCAGCACAGGACCAAAGTAACCGGCACAAGCTGGCTCGGTGGCATAAAATGATAGGGCATCGGACTTACTATCAAGAGGTTGTGGGTTCGACTCCCGGTCTGGTTGCTATCAAGTGGTTACTACTTAGATGGGTGAGTGTCTGTGGACTGGTGAACCATCTAGGTCAACTCAGCCTTCTATTTCTCTGGGGCAGGTAAATCAAGTACCAGCTTGCCTGTCTATGGCTATGGCAGGGCATGTTTATCTGTGTCGGGTGGCAGGTAACACTGTGTGATCCAATATGGCAGGTGATGCTTTGTAGCTCTGCGATGGGTTCTCATAAAGAGCTGTATACTACCTTTTAACCTTCAACGATCGCGTGAGCTGCCTGTGACTAATGATCATGTGATGTTGATGTGATGTGCTATTGCTGGGTTGCAGGTGATGTTACTGACAACGTCAACCCTCGAAGAGATCTACCACAGCGCTTGTTCGTTGGCCGATGATCCGGATGATGTGCGGGACTCATTCCAGCATCCTACTCGACTGATCCAGTTCCTCGTAGGACTGCGTGGAAAGAATGAGCCAATGGCAATCGGTGGGCCGTGGTCTCCATTACTCGATGGACTGAACCCGGGCAAAGACCAGCAGGTGCTTATCAAGACGGCAATTCGTACAACCAAAGCACTGACTGGCATTGATCTCAGCAAATGCACACAGTGGTAAGCTAATAGTCTAGTTTAGTCTATCTTTGCCTGTTATCAGAATTTTGTGGTCTTTCCATTTCCATACACAGTGTTAGATGCTGTGCTGTAAGACAGTTTTATTTTTTGGAAGATTATTTTTGCTAAAATTTGGTGGCCACTAGCATGCACTGTCGGTGCAGTTGCAGATTGGCTGCATGGTGTGCCTGAGAGACTTTAGTTTGTGTAGTTAGTTTGGCTAAGTCCGAATCAAATTGTCCAGTGGTCCAGTTTTTGAAATTGGCCATCTTTGAGGCCCAAAATTGCCATGTGGGACAGGCGATAAAATTTCACTTACAGCATTTTTGACCAGTTAGCTGTAAGACGACCAGTGAGTGATTTTTGAGTGTCTCTTACTGCAGTTGCAGACAGATAAATTGCTTTGTTTTAGAATGCAGGCGACATTCAGTTATTGTCAGTTGTATGTAGTCGTTTGGGTGTGAAATTGTATTTGCCTTCCACAGTGATTGTCCTGCATGAAGATGGTCTGGTGTTAAGGCAGTACTGGCACATGTTTTGAATTGATTGTCATTTGAATATCACTTCATAATTGTGAAATATTTATATTTTGCAGAAGAAACATTATGTTGTATTGGCACCAATTAACTTCTTCTAGTGATGACACACTGGCCAGTTTTCAGGCATCAGTTACAATTAACAGTTGACTGGTACCAGTAAGTGGTAAATGTGTCATACTTATCAGATTGTTATTGGCACAAGTTGCCGGCGCCGGTTTGAATTCACTTTTGTGCCAGAAACCGGCACTGGCAACTGGTGCCGGACAACTGGCCAGTGTGTCATCACTATTTGATACTTGTGACAGAAAATGCTTAGACACAGAGTTTGCTGCGGGTACTGTGAATGATAAAGTTTGTCGCAGTATACGTGTATTTATGTTGTTGTTTCTCTTTGCTGATTTGTTTCTCACGGATCTACTGCAGCCGTAGGTTCAGTACACCAGTAGCATAGTCTGTTTATTGTGTGCGCGAGACTGAGCATGTGAGTGTGATATTGCTATGTTCGGTGAGATAGGTTATTAGTCTTAGTGTTTCCACTAGTCTGTGATTAGTGCATTTTTTGTGCATGTGTACATGTGACTATGTGACGTAATGTCATGTAGGTGAGACAGACTGTTATTAGTCGTGAGTCGTGACATTGGCTCTAGCGTGTCGTCATATGATTTCGGCGTAGGTATCGGTTTGCGGAGATACGCTACTACCGTGCGGCGGAGCAGAGGAAGTCGCGCACAGTTCCCGCGCGTGTTGAAACTGTCGTTCTGTTCTTGCCAGACGTTTGGACATGCAGTCCAACCCGCCTGGACTGGCAGGCGACGGTCTCGAGACTGCAGGCGGAGCTTGAGTCTAAACTGTCTGCAGCGACATCTTCGGATGACAGCGAGACACTGGCTGAGTCCAAGGCATTCACACGCTTAGTTCTGCTGCTGTTGTTGTTTTTGTCATTGTTGTTGTTGTTGTCGTTGTTGAACATTGTTGTGACTGTGTGCAATGTGCATTGCAGTGGATGTTGCTGTTGTTCCGGTTTGCATTGATCCAATCATTCACAGGCAGATACTCGCACGGGTTTATTCTATCTAACAGATCGGCCTAGTTTCTATGATTATTGCACATTGCAGTGTGTAAGCGTAGTGGTCCATATCTGCAGCATAAACTGAACTCAAGCTGTTAGTAAGTATGTAAGTGTATTGTATTATGGCCAATTTATTAAACAGAAAAGTCACAGTGTGCCCCAGCTTCAGTAAAACAAACAGCAAATATTACTGCAGCTAATATTGTACAAAGTCATTGCTCACTTGGACTGTTCCGAATGCATCATTTTGCATTGTGGGAGCTATTTGAATGACACGGTGAGCCACATGTATGTCGATAACACTGGATGTAGGCCTTTGGGGTGTGTTTTTAGCAGCAGGTCTTTTATTTCATTGTTTAAATTGTTTAAATATGCTGGCAGCCGAGTGGATTGTGGCTTAATCTGAGTGTTATTTTTAGAAGTGAAGTTTGACGTCAGTGGCTGGCATAATGCTTTGTTAAGAAACAAAGTTTTGTGGAAAGCAGGTAGTGTACTGTCTGTAATGTACTGTAGTATTACTGTACTGAATTTTGCTCATTACTGGCCTATAAACTGACAGTACATCACTAGTGTGGTTGCTATACATACAGTAGCATATGCTGTTAGTGCTTGTATAAGTCTATGATGATGTCTGTGATGGTATGGCTGTTTCTCCATCACTTTCCTCCTCTTTTTTTTAACTATGAACTGTGTGTTGCCGTCTGCTTGTAGGATGAAGACAACTCGACTGAGAATGGTGAGTCACTGAAGAAGGTCGACCCGACACATTATTCTAAGCTCGATGTCAAGACGTTGAAGGTCTGTCTACTCTTAACCTGTAGCTTTCTTATACCTCTGCCTGGCGCACGTAACTTGTGCTATTGTGTGTTATATGTCGTTTATCCATGTCTGCCATGTTGTTTCAGTGACATCTCTATAATCTTCATCTATGCTATCCATTGACGGATTTTCACAGACATTAGTTGCTGGGGTTAAAGGTTAAAGGTCATGGTCACAGCATGTATAGAAAGTGGACGTTGCATGCTGAGCTCAATGCATGCTGTGCTTTAAGTTCTAATTGTTCATAATTATTTAGAAAGTGGTGCATTGGCAATTAGTGTTCTGCTCATAATAGAAATTTTTTTGCAGCTCGTAATGAAGTCTGGGGATTTTTGTGAAGAGCATTCCTTGTGTATTTTTTCTGGAGAATGCCTCGACGATGTCAGCGGAAACTGCATAATGTTCACAGCACAATCACTGCAATTCTGCAATTGTTGCTGTGTATTGCTGATTGTTGTATGTTTTGTTGTAATAGTCATCACCTTCATCGTTATTATTTTATTTAATTTAATAAAAAAATGCATAATAAGCAATAAAACTGGGTTATTTTTGGGTCCAGAAAGCCAAAATAGCTCTTAAAATTGTAACAGCTACATTTCCACAACAAGTAATTTGAGCAAAGCTCACGAGACGCGCGAAAGCCTATAGCAGTTTTTGTTCGCAGGTTATCTTAGTCTATCTCCATCCATTTCGTCGTAATTCACTATTTTACAGCCAAAAATCGCCAAAAAATCACGCTAAATCAATATTTTTAGGGTTCAAGGTCATTCAAGGTTATTGATGTTGACACTCGTAAGAAGCTTCTCATCAGTGCTTGTTGTGATAAGCAGCATGGCTGTGCCTATCTGCAACCATTTACACGTTAGACAAGCCAACAGAGTATAAATAACCATCTTTTACAGGGGTACCTCTCGTTGACACCCACGTGTGCAAGCCTGCTTGAATCTAGAGGGTCCGGACTTAGACTGCTAAAATCTACATTCCATGTTGAAAATTTCATATGCAGGTTGTCTTGGTCTATTTCCAGCCATTTTGGCGCAATTCACTCTTCAGATGTGGGTTGCAGCGCAAAATTGTGCAAAAAATTCACCAAAAACCCCTTTTGGGGGGTTCAGGGTCATTCAAGGTCATCGATGTTGATAAATCTCAAAAGCCTGTCACCAGTGCTTGCTTTGATAAGCAGCATGTCTGTGCCTATCTGCAGCCGTGTTCACGCTACACTAGATAATTACGCTAAAATATCCACTTTTTGGGGGGGTAGTTGTCTTTAACGCCCGCCTGCGCTGGCCTCCTTGAACCTAGGGGGTCGGGACTTGGACTGCTAAAATCTACGTTGAGTGCTGAAAATTTCATACGCAGGTTGTCTTGGTCTATCGCCAGCCAATTCGTCGCAATTCAGTGTTGAAATGTGCGCTGCATCCAAAAATTGCGAAAAATTCACTAAAACCCTCTTTTTGAGGGGTTCAAGGTCGTTCAAGGTCATCGATGTTGATAAATCTAAAAAGCCTGACAACAGCGCTTGTTATGATAAGCAGCATGTATGTACCTATCTGCAACCGTTTTTCACGTTATTTGAGCCAATAATGGCAAAATGACGTCTTTTTAGGGGGGTACTCCTCTTTGACGCCCTCGTTCGAGGGGAACCCCTGCACCCAGTGGCACGAAGTTTTGTCATGATAAACTAGAGACCTTGGGGCAGCCCACAGTGAAGATTTTGTGATCCTAGCTTGCCCCGTTTTGATACAGCTCACAAGTGTGACAGACGGACAGACGCCCAGACGATGGCAAAGACCCGCGAAGCATTCTGCTTTCGTGAGTAAAAATATATGCACCTACATTTTGACAGTGATATAGTAATCTGTTGTGTTACGCAAGAACTGAAAATCCACAAGTTGTTGAGGAAATCGTCAGTTGACAGTGTTGACAGTCTTTTCGTCTGACTAGAACGTTGTAAAGTTTATTGTTGTGTCACATGGCAAATTATTTCAGAGAAGTTACTACGGGTTATGCGCATTGGGCCGAGCTGATACGGCCTCAGCGCTGGGCAGGTGTGAGAGCCTGCCCACCCCGGAGGTAAGGTAAGGAAGGTAAGGTAAGGTTACTATGGGTTGACTACGGAAACTGGTAGAATGAGTAGTGATGTGCTGTGCCGACTGGCTGTGGCTAGGTGGTAGAGCTACGTCAGGAGTTGGAGGCTCGCAATCTGAGTCCGAAGGGTCTCAAGTCGCAGCTCATTGCAAGACTCACCAAAACACTCAAAACCGAACAGGAGAAAGACGAAAAAGGATTGCCAGGTGAAGAAGAGGTAAAATGTCATAAATTGACATATGGTGCCATAGAGAAATTATTTGTTTTCAGGTTCTGTTGTTCAAAGAAGGGTAAAGGTTGTGCTTAGCTCTTTGTGAGAGCCCATCTCAGAGCTACAAAAACTAACCTGTTATCTGCCACTTGCACAAGTGAACATGCCCCAACTTAATCCCAGCCAGACTGGCCTATTCTCAATTTGCTTGCCCCGTAAGAATGGAAGGCTGAGTTTGGTTAGTGAGTGTGAGTTAGTGTGTAAGGTTTAACATCCCACCTGACACAGTATATAGGTCATTTCGGATATGGCCTTTCCAGGCAAAGTGCACGTACATACACATAATGATGGAACAGTAAGTTTAACCTTTACAGAAAACCCTAATATGAAACATAAAACACAGAAACAATCTAAAACTAACATTGTAAGAACGCGCCATTATACTTGTGCATATGGCAGTTCTAATAATTTTTCCTGTTAACCTTCAAACTGTCATCAATGTCATAATGCTGTTTCTTGAAGGACAGGGGGCAAAGTTTGGTTATATACTAGGATGGTTTACCTGTCTGCAGATAGTCTGCCATCCAAGTAGTTAACAGTAGTGATCTGATCAGCAGTGGAACCCATGACCTTGTGATGGTCAGTCCGACATTTTGACCAATATGCCAGCTAATGGTCATGATTGTCTACAGTTGACCGCTGTATTGTTTGTGCATGACGTGCTTGCTTAGCCAGAGCAGCAGAAAGAACCTGAATGTGAGCCCAAGGAAGAGCAGTCAGCTGAGACCGAGGAAGAAATGAAGGCAAGACTGGTAAATACATCTGCTGCTGATAACTATGTCTGGATGCATAGAGTTTGATACTTGTGCCTTTGATAACTAACCACTGTTGTACTCTGAATCAGTTGCTTTTACAGCTGGCACCATTATATCTGCTATGCTGTGTATTTTGACTAATCTTCTCGGTGTGGTCTTGAATCAATTCCTTCATAACTTGATAGTGTCAGGGACAGTAATTACTCTCAAGCTGTTTGACTAATATCTGGTAACCTCAGTTTTTTTGCATTTAGTCAAAAGTAGATAACTATGGAGACATTTTGCGGTACGTCTTTCATTAAAGTGTTTTTTGAGCTATACATGCTTTGCATGAGTTACGTCTGAAAACTATATTTAAGAGCTTTACATATTCACAGATTGATTTATTGATTGATAGATTGATGTGTGGAATGCAGGAGAAAGAGAGGCAGAGAGACAAGGAGAGGGAGAGAGAGAAAGCGAAGCTGGATCGTCTGTATGCACTGCCTCCGCAGCCATCTCTGATTGTCTATCCTTCACCGACAGCCAAGGCTGGTCGCTTTGAGTGTGCCGTCACATCACTGAGTGTCCTGCTGGACTACCGGCCCGAAGACAACAAGGAACACTCGTTTGAGGCAAGATCACTAATGCAAAACCTCACACACCAGCTGACATTGTACACGTTCCATCCTGTATGTGCTGTTTTTAGTATGCTAGGTCTGAGTTTCTATTGGACGTGGTGTTGTGGACCTGGTTTTAATATTCACATGCTGAGAAAGATGTTGCTTGCATTCGTTTCATTGAGTGTGTGTCATGAATTGAGGTCTTTGTAATTATTGTCATCAGTATGTGAAAGATACGAGTAAAATGATAAGTAAGTATCTTTTGTTTATGGATGCATGAGGTACAGAGCTGTTGTTTTTAACTGTTTGCAGAACTGTTTGATGAAATGTTGTATGCAGTTGTTGTGCAGGTGTCACTGTTTGCAGAGTAAGTAAGTAAATAAGTAAGTAAGTAAGTAATTGTTATAAGGTGTTAACTGTAATAGCCTTGAACATGCTTGATGTGCTAGTAAGTGAGAAGTAAAAATTTTTCAGATGACGTCTGAAAGTAGGTATTTAGTGTGAACTGCATTTGAGAGTGTTCGGCCAACGTTCCAAGAAGATGGACTGGCATGTTTGAGAGTATGGCTTTTGTAGGTTGATATCTTGAATCGTGGAACCTGTAGCTGACCATGGCTTGCAGATTGCAGATGCCCACAGCCGTTAGTGCTGAAGACATGTTGGCAGATAGATCAGGTTTTCAGGAGCCATGCTGTGTCGGCACTTGTACACTTGAACGCAGAGTCAGAATTTAATTCGGTTGGCAACGTCGAGCCATGGTGTAGGAAATAGGTCAGTCCTCAGTCCTGTAATGTTGTATATGCAACTGTTTGCAGGTGGCGTTATTTGCGGAACTGTTCAATGAGATGCTAGTGCGAGACTTTGCCTACTGCATCTACACGGCGCTGCTGGCTTGCCCCGACAAACTGCCGGCAGAACCCCAGCGCAGCGGTGAGGAGACCAGGAAGAAAAGTGGGGGATGGGATGATAACAACAAAAGTCAGAAGTCAGATGAGAAGAAAACTGAAAGTAACACAGATAATAACACCGACAAAGATGGCTGCAGCAACGGAGTGAAGAAGGAAACAGACAAGGACAGCACTTCAGACACAGAGGTGAGAAACTTTTTTAAGATAAGGTACATATTTCACTCTTTTCACCAATTGCATTAATTAAGCCACCTAACATTTGTCTTTGAAATAGTAAGTTATGTACATTCGTCAGAATACAACCTTTTTACGTGCAACAGCAGCTACTACTGTAGCGCATCTTAGCCATCACAATTCTGTCTGTCCGTTCATCCATCTGTCTGTCTGTCCATCACATGGGTGGATCAGTCAGAAACGGTGCAAGCTGGGATCACGAAATCTTCACCGTCGACTGCCTGGAAGACTCTAGTTTCAGGATCAGTAAAGCTTTTCCATATACTTGAAGGGGTCACCCTGAACGAGGGTGCTGAATGAGATAGAGGTGAGAAAAATTTGCGATTTTCAGTCGATATGGCGTTGGCTGAGCGAGACAGGTGGCGCCCTCTGGTGAGTACAAGTAAAGCACTATAGATAATTAGCCCCGGTCATCTGGCGCCCTCTGGCGACTGACTCAGAGTTTGTTTTACTGGGCTTTCAAACATGCACCACTGTTGCGTGTTCTCGTTTGCTTAAGCAGGGCTTTTCTTGTTATTCTTTGTTGTTGATGTTTTGGCAGTAGCTACTGTCTTTGTCGGAATGACATGGTGATTGTACAGGGTGTGTCAGAAAAAATGACCCTATTTGTTTTTGTCAGAACTTCGTCAAATCTCTACCAAATTTGATAACTTTTGGCACACCGATAGCCAAGGCGATAGAATTATGTAAGGTATACTCATTGTCCACCTCACATAATTTATGTTAATGCATTACCGTGTAAAATGCAGATGCTCCATGGCGTCATGTCAGGGACATCATTTCAGTAAATTGTTAAGGTCTCTTTGATTCTTGAGGTCTAAGTCTGCGTAATGTATTGTTTTTGCAGCAGTAACACTGTTTCAGATGTATGATTTACAGGGAAAAAAACTAAAATCGTAAATCTTTTGGGTCTGTAGACCCTTCCAGACCCCCCTTAATGATGCCCCTGCATCACGTCTAAGCCACTTTGGACATAAATTCTGATTATTTATAAGCAAGGTGTTACGAAAACTTATAATTCTGTTGAATGAATCAGATTTTGGTGCTTGATAAGTCATTAGAACTTTACAGAGACAACAACTGAGCATTATGCAACAATTTGGAGCATCTGCATTTTACACGATAGTGCATTGACATAAACAAAATGAGGTGGACAATGAGTGTACCTTACATATTTCTATCGTCTTGGCTATCTGTATGTCAAAAATTATCAAATTTGGTGGAAATTTGATGAAGTTCCGACAAAAACAAGTTGGGGCATTTTTTGGCCCACCCTGTAGGTATTTTAGGTTTTTAAAAACCTAAAAAAACTCAAAAGTCCAAATAGCTGGGTTTTTTATTTGTTTTGCATTTTTACTTACAGATTTTATTTACTTGCATATTTTAATCGTAATTTCGAGGTTTTGCTGTATGCGATTGTGACAATGGTATATAAGGTCTGGGTCTTATTTTTGTGTTTGATTCTTATTGTACACTAAAACCATTAAAAACTTTAAAAATTTTTCCTACCTCAGAACCATTCCTAGTACTCTCATCTTTCCTTTGGCACTGGTGCCAACCAGCCAGCCTTCATGTTTTGCAGACATGCTTAAACTTTGTTTTGACTGTCTTGTTGAAATTTTTAGGATGGTTCATCTGCGAAAAAGAGAAAAATTGATACGGAAGTCTCTGTGAAGACTGAGGACATGGTAACAATTAGACAAAAAACTCTTTTGGTTGTTCAGTTTAGTTTGTTCTTACTGTTGAAAAGTTTTCGTTGTTGCTGTTTGCTTATTATTTTCTCTGCTGTTAGCATGTTGAATTATACTTGATAAAATCCTGTTTATGAGGCTTCAAGTTGGGGTTGAAACACTCAGGCATATGGGTTTTATTGGGTAAACCCACTCTATCAATCTACCCATATTTAGTCCAGATTTAGTTTCTTGTTCTACTAATAAAGTCATATTTTATTACAGTTATTACATTTTCAAAAATTTAACCTATGAATTTGTAATTTTTTAATATTTGCTTGATGTGGGTGGTATCCAGTAGTGCTCGTTCTAATAACTTATAACTCATGAAACCACTGAATCTGTCGAGTTTGACTTTTCGTGAACTCTGGTTTAACCTAAAAAAATTCATAGAACCCACCGTGTTGGGTTTCTTAAACAGTTTTCTCAGTTTTTGAATAGACTCATAGATTGAAATGGTAACTTAATAAGTTATATAAATTTTTTGATATACAACCATTGGATATTATCTGGCAAAATAAATGTATCAATGAATTTATGTAATGTATTAGGTTTTTGCAGTCAATCAGTCAAAACACTTATGTGTGTAGCACCTGATACGAATACAAGTTTGCTTGAAACGCATGATAACTTTTGTATTAATCAATCCGGTGTCAGATACGCCAGTGATGAGTGATGGGGTGAAGTGTTTTGTGATACGCTGAAGGACGTGGACACTGCTGCTGCTGCTGCTGTCAAGTCAGCACCTGACGATGCAAAGTCAACAAAGATCGACACTGATAATAAGCACAAGCCGCCGCGCCGCTTTACTGATGCACCGGACGCTGATAACAAGGCATGACTCGATGTGTTTAATATTCTTCATTGATAAGTCGTAGAAATAGTTTTGTAGTAAATTCATGACATCCAGTGGCATCATGGCCCGGATGACATGACAATCATAGGGCAGTTGCTTTTGTAATTTTTAGCCAGTCTGAAAACTTTCTTCTTGTCCCAGAGTGTTTAAAAAAACAACATACGAGGCTGGATGTGTCTCATTTTGCGGGAGTTCAGAGGCAAAATTGAGATTTTTAGCATCGATAATCTCCTGTGTCAGAAATTTGCGGCAGTATTTTAGGATGTTATACTGCTATACATATTGTATTATTATGATTATTCTAACTTTTTGCCCCCCTTCCTGTCAACTTTTTCAGTTCCCAATGCTGCTGCTGACGTCTGTGTAAAGCAGCTAGAAAACGATGTAAGCTGAAATGATTTAGATGTATTGCCGGTCGGCAGTGGGTAGTACTTGATTGTCTCCATGCCTCTGCAGTCTGCATTTCACCCACATGCGTATAACCATCAGCCATTATTCTTTCGTGTTGTCCGCAGAATGCATACTTGCATTTTTTTGTGCAATTTTTGTAATGTTTCTTGAGGGATTTTCACCAAACGTTTCTCCGTTAAATTGTATCAGCTTGGTGCATTGTTGCTTTATGACAATTTATTTCTTAGGTCATCCTTCTTCACTTATCTAGGCCAGAATGCTTAGTAAGTAAGTAAGTAAAACATTTGTTTATCCAGCTCATCAATGGCGGAACAGCCCCCAGTGCTCTGAAGAGAAAAATGTCTTCAGTGATATCCAAAGATTAAGGTGGTCTGAACAGTTTCACCCACATGTCTTAAGTAGTGAGTTCCCAAGTAGTGAGTTCCATGTCATCGGGCCAGCAACAGAGGAAGTCTAACATCTGTAATTAACTTTGTTTCTAAAACATCTTTAAACCTGTAATTATGTGTGCAGTTTGATAGCTGGTGGTGGGTAAAAAAACCAGTTGAGCAAATTGTGTCATTTGATGTGTTGTAGATTGAAGATGACGACACATCAAAGTCAGATAAGGGTAGGCTGTTGCATTGCACTTTGATTGAGTCATTAAGCTAGATGATTCACTGACACATATGAAGCTTGATTATGTGTTTGAAATGTAGCCATATCCACATGAGTACTTGTTATGATGTGCAAATTGATAATTGCCTGGAAAACTGGAAAAGTCCGGGAATCCAAAAGTGGTCAGGGAAAACGGTTTGCCCTTACTGTACAAAAGTGAGAGGTACAAAAAGTTCTCTGTTTGCTTCACTCGCAGATTATTTTAAATTTATGGTTTCACTTTTGGTCGAAGGCAATTGCGTGTTCTTTCTGGGGGTTCTATCTCCCAAATTTTCCTGGTGTATTGATGAATCTTTGCCTGCCCTGCTGGAAGAGTCGGGGAATTTCATGCGCTCTGGAAAGTGGCCACTCTGGGTAATGTTACTGTGTTGTCAGTTGTTCGTGGTGGCCATTGTAACAGTTACACGTGTTTATTGTTCTTGCAGCCAAATGGCTGGATTAAATACAGAACACGTTAAAACATCGCACAATAAAACATGACTGTTCGATACAAAGTGGCGCCGGTTCGTGGTTGTTGTCATGATTTAGATGATGGATCACCGTTCTCAAGGGCCATCATAGCTATCTTTGGCAGATCCAGATGGAAGAGTACAGAGGCTGCATCTTTCCGACCAGTCGTAGGCCTGGGTGGCGCGACTTAGGGTTAGGATAGGATAAGAGATATGGTTACCATTAGATCTATGGTTACAATAATTTAAAAAAGTGGAACATACACGTTTTATGTAGATTGAGCAATGGAACAGTTCTGGAAACATGCAATGAAATGCAATTGTGTTGAGCATTTGAATACAGTGTTTAACATCACCGCACTTCACTATGTTGCAGTCAAGGTTATTCATTTTCGAAACCGTGAGATTCCTTGATTTATGCTTGATCTGCACTTTTTGTGCACTACTCTGTGTATTGCGAAGGCACTGAAAGTTTTAGCATTGTTCTGATATCAGGTCCGATTAGTTGCTGATGCTGTTACATTAACTGCAGTGTTTCATCTGTTGTCTTGCATGCAAGTTGTTGATGTAGATTCGTCTGAGAAGACAGCTGCTGCTAACCTGATGCTGAAAAACTTGCCGGATACCACTAAAGCTACAGATATTCATGCTCTTGTAAGCCAGTATGGAAAGGTGATAAGTACGTTTTTGGCTTGTTAGGCCGCCTGGAACGATAGTTCGGGAAGGCCTTATGTTTTACTGCAGTTCTTTCTTTATTTGTTTTCAACGTGATATCTCCGTGGTCCCTCAGCCGATCGCCATGGAATTTTGCCACATGGTGGGAAGCATGTTCATTTTTATAATCCCGGTACAAAAAAGGGGGCCTGCCCCCCAAATTTTTTGATTTTCTGGGGGAAAAAACGTGCTAAATTTGGCCCCATTTTGCATGACTTCAGACTTTGAGCGTTTATTTCTCCATGGTGGATAGAGATATCCCAAATAGGACAACTAATTTATTCACTGCAATTTTTCCCATGTTAGATGAAAGAAGTATGGTGAACTTTGGTCCAGTTACCACAACGTTTATGCGTTAATGTTTACCCACCATATTCACTTTTTTGGAAGATCATACTTTGGCCCCTAAGGGGTGCTGCACCCGGAAATTTTTACATGTGCCAGAAAATGGTCAAGGCTTGCTAGCCCACACCCCAGCGGGGTTCGGGGTTTCCCCCAACAATTTTTTACGCACGAAAGCAGCTACTGCTTTCAGTGCATCTTAGCCATCGCAATTTTGTCCGTCCGTCCATCCGTCTGTCTGTCCGTCCGTCTGTCCGTCACACGGGTAGATCAGTAAAAAACGGTGCAAGCTAGGGTCACCAAATCTTCATCGTCGGCTGCTTGGAAGACTCTAGTTTCAGGAACCATAAAGCTTTTCCATAAATTCGAAGGGGGTCACCCTGAATGAGGGCGCTAAATGAGAGGGGGGTGGGCAAAATTTGCGATTTTTGGCCAGTAACTCACTGTATCTCGGTAATGGTGCGAGATAAGGCTTAGGTTACTATTAATTGCTAATAGGAAATCGTATACTGGCTCTCGATTGGCGCCGAATTCAATGACTTTGAATGACCTTGAACACCAAAATAAGTTTAATGGATTTTTTTGCTGATTAAGTGCTGCGACACAAATCTATCTCATTCACAAGGTGGCGCCATGGTACTGGCGTTGGTGGCGTGGCGTAGTTGGTAACGTGTTTCGGCTGAAACGAAGTTACTCTACGCCGGGCCCGGTTAGTACTGCGATGGGTAACTGCTTGCGGGCAGGAACTGCTAAAGGCTTTCGCACGTCCTGTGAGCATTAGCTCAAATTTCTTGTTTTACAAAGGGAGGGTCAAAAAATTAGCTTAAAATGTAGCATATGCGTGCCTATAACTTTGGAGCTAAGGGGAGTAGCCTCACGAAACTTATGATGTGATGTGCCGCTAGGCGGGGGTGATAACGCATGTAGAACTTTTGGGGGCACCACTCCCTTAAAGGCAAAAAAGGCAAAAAGGGCAAAAAATTTGGCACGATTTAGGACAACTTTTGACTTTGACCATGAATATCTTGGGAACGAATAAAGCTATCAACAAGTGGTGAACGGCGTTATCAAGCGCATTTCTTTCCTCGTTGAACAAAAAATGGTGAACTTCAGTCCACTAACAACGACGGTTAGCGTGCAGATGTAAACCCACCTTAAGTCGACAATGCACGTTCTGTGTATGCTAACGTATTTAAGTTCAGGCCATGTGACTTTGCAACGAGGGGAATTTCAACCCCCAAACTTTTTCCCCAATTGGACTTATGACGCCAGGTGGCCTCATGGGCTCTGCCCCAAATTTCTAGTTATCTGAGTTTTTGCAGTCACTTCAGATATTTGATGTTGAATATAGCATCTCTCTGGAAATTTTGCAGTAGTGTATTTCATAATTTTATATTGTTACTTGTACATGGTTATTTGTGGACGAACTGTGCATGAAGAGTGAAATGTATTTTTGCATGTTTTCTTTATTGTCACTACTGATGTGGCTTCACAGTTGAAGTCAAAATATACTGAAAAGCTGATGCTGCAATTGTTGACAGTAATTTTTGACCTTTTGTCCACATCTCAAAACCTGGCTGTTTGGAAAATTATTCTCGGACTTCATCGTCTGCACCTGTTTATGTTGGTAAAATCACCTTCAAAGTAGCTCTGTTGTTAACTGAAGTGTGATTCGTTGATTTGAATGATTGACTGATCGATTGAATGCTGGAGTGTAAGCTAATAATTCATTGCAGTTATTTCTGTCCATTGGTGTAGTGGTAAATTTTGGGGGAATGCCTTTTCCACTCTTTCACTCCCCTCCCCTTAGAAGTAGGTTCCCTGTAATCCATTTAGAAGGTCTGGGGTGGCTGCAGACGTATTTTAAAGCTTTTTGCACCCCAAAAACTGCATCTGGTGGCACCGAATTTTGTATTTTTTTATTTTTAGATGTTCAACGGTAGGGGCAGTTTTTCACCTCATCTTCCTGAAATATTTTGGGGAATGCCGGTGTTCCCCGCATTTCCCTCGACTACACCACGGTTGGATGTTTGTCGCAGGTGGTGAACTGTAAGGTTGGCATGATGAAGTCCCAGAAGGAAGCGGGTGGATTGTTTGCACTGGTTGCCATGGAGAAGTCGGACGACATAAACACCTGTATCAGCAACCTCAATCAGACGATTTTCCGCGGCAACAGAATAACAGTCATGAAGGTGCACGCGAGTTTCACCGTTTCAGCAATCAGCTCTAAGACAGGGCTCGTACTATGAGCCTGCACTGTCATGGAATTTATTGTTGAAATTTTCAGACCCAGAATGTCCTGGAAAAAATATTACAGAATTTCGACATTCAATTTTACGAAGGTTAACCATTCCAAAAGTTTCCGGCCTCAACATATTGGACAACAATATTTTCCACAATCTATATATCAGTGAAACGTACATCCTTTACTAACTCATATGAGTGTGCTGTGGATATGATGTCATCGTAATTTATGACGTCATAGATCACTAAATTGAAACGCTTTGGAGTGCTAATGCAAACAGCATAAAATCTGGTTTGCTAGTAACATGACAATTTTTCCAGTCTAGCTGGATTTGTAAAAGTGGGGTCCCGTGGCATCAGTTTTTGAGAAACCCCTGGCAAATATCTTTGTGAATTTCTCATTTGAATCGATGCGTGGATCGCAAATAAGAGCATGTCATGATGAATGACCTAAGGCTGTTTGCGTTGATGCTGGGAATCGTTTCTATTTAATGCTCTCTGACGTCATAAATTTAAATGACATCATTTTCGCATCAGATTCTCTTGAGTCAGTAAAGAATGTCCTACATCTGTTGGCCTATTATAAACTTAGTCGGTAAGGCAGCATGAAACCATTCCTAGAACATTTGTAACCCTGTGATTAGTTTGGTAGTCGGTAGTAGGTAAGATGTCAGGTGTTTTGTATTATTTGATGTTGTTGTAGACCGAAGATGACGGTGCATCAAAGTCAGACAAAGGTAGGCTGTTGCATTGCACTTTGATTGAATCAGTAAGTGAAATCACGCATTTAAAGGTCAATGGCCACGGTCAAACTCACTCGTGCAATTTCTGTAGATTTAAATTAGACATTTAACCTCGCATATATAATATGTCGATTCGAGCTTCATAAATATATGAAATTAATGCGTGAATTCAAACGAAATGAGGCATTACATTACGTTATGCGAAATATTTTAATCTATCAGTGCCTGCAGTGACGTCATGACCCTAGCCCATATAGATCATGAATATTAATGGCTAGCCGACGACGTCATCATTCTAGGCTAGGCTATAGCCTATAGACGTCATGAATATTAATTCATGACGTCTATAGGCTAAACTCATGACGTCACCGCAGACCATCATGGCGGCGCGTTTTCGACAAGTATTTTACAAAACCACCAATACACCTTTGGTGTAAGAAAATGCTAGGTGGGCAGAAATTTGCGTCAGATACCCAGGTGCAAGGATGATATGTTGAAAAATGAGACATTAATGTTTAGCATTTAAAGAGGTGATGTTAAACTTATTAAGTTTGTTTGTTTATCTTGTTCTAATGCTGTTTATCATTTACGAGTTATGATAGATTACTGGCGGTAAAAATAATATGCAGATAGGTCGTTTTCTCGTCATCAACAAAAAAATTTTCACATGTTCAGAATTTAGTTTCCTACAAAACGTATATTTCGGATTTTTTATATTTGGCAAACTAACAGAATGACGCCATCTTGTAACTTATTTATGAAACAACTTTCGTATGTTTGAAGTATATCAGTGTTTGAGTGCGTATTCCACCACCACATCAACTAACTGGACATTTAAACCGGCCGATGTGCTTTTGCGTCCAGTGTGTTATAAAGTGGCCAGCTGGTGTGTTGTGATGGCAGGGGATGGAGAAAAGAAATTGTCAAAGAGTCGTTCAGACAGAGACAAGGACAAAGACAAAGAGAAGGAAAAGGAAAAGGAGCCGATGTACACGAGTGACCGAGCGTTGCTGCTTGCATGTGTCTACTTTGACCAGTCCCACACTGGCTACTTGCTCGACCGAGATGTAGAGGATGTGCTACATACCACCGGACTACAGCTGTCTCGTGCTCAGGTAACATCGTAGGTGCTTTTTTGCAACCGTTTTTTAACGTTTTTATTGTCGTATGTTATTTGTTGTTAAAAACAGAATACAAATGCAGTTCTCATTGGCAAATTGAACTGAGCTTTTACCACAGTGCGTGTCATTCAGTACTTTCTGGTCTTCACGATATAATGTCACCGTTTCAAAGTTTGATGCTATTTGCATTTTTTATTAACGTGTTTGTGCTGCTGTGGTGTTTATGTTTGTGTGTATGTTTGTTTGTTTTTGTGTTTTTTTATTAAATCTTGGGATTGGGTTTAGTCACTCATGCAAGTAGTAACCGCTCAATAGTGGCCCAACACAGAGTTGAACCTTCGACCACTTGCTTTTAAGTTTAAGACAATAATTTCTGTTATGCTATGGAGCCAGTTGTAAGCTTCCCGTAGTACACTCTACCACTTGAAAGAGACCTGATGAAGAGTTGAACTTACGTCTTCTTGATAGTAAGTTCAACCCACTGAGCTAGTTGTAGGTGAGCCGTAGTACAATGTGTTCGTTGCAGGTAAAGAAGTTGGTGTCACGCGCAAGTCATCGCGATCAGTTCAATTACCGCAAGTTAACAGACAAGCCGCTAACTGAGAAACTCCATGCAGCTCTAGCAACTCTGGCATCTGACTACGGTTCCCAGCAGAAAACTGATTACATCGGTACTACTAGTTTCCAAGAATTTCTGCGGATAATTTCACAAACCTGTGGTTTAAGCCAAACATAACTGGCAGTTTTTTTTTATGTATTCTGACGTGATGTATTTACTGTGCTGTGTTGCAGAGTGATGTATGTCATACTATATGTAATTAAATACTTTCCTAAATTTTGTTAAAAACTTGCCGTTTCAACGTCAGCTAATGCCTGATGAAGGTGTCAGCTGACAATGTGACATCAAGTTTTTAACAAAGGTAAAAAAAAGTATTTCATTTCATATGGTATGTCTACTGTACAACCGCATAGTTTATCAAGATAGTCATATGTGCCTGTCAATCGTCAGTGATTTGGAGGCCATATTTGGCGGCCAGGAGCTGTGACTAAGAGCCATCCTGGAAGTATGTAAAAATTTCAAAGTGTTCCCGGCCGGCAATATCTATATAGGTGCGATATATTAGCGATATCGCATAGCGATACCTCTATATCGTGCATATATCGCCAAGGCTACAGTCGCCCGATATCTGGAAGCCACAGTTTTGTCCGCCGTCCGATATCGGGAAAACCTGCATTGTAGCTGCAGTTATATAGTAGCGATATCGATCCAATATCTGACACTATGTCGGTTAGGCCTAATTTCGATATAGCAGGCGACATCGGAGCGATATCGGTAAGACTATAAACATAACCCTTCTATCAGGTGCTATAAACTTCGAATTAGCTGTCGCATTGCGTTGAAAGACGAAGTTTAAGGGGCACTGTTTTTTTGATACACTTCACCGCTCATCAACATCGCCGCCGGCAATAGGCCTATGCGTAATTAGGCATACAGGTACGATATGGGCCTATTAGCCGTCTAAGTCTAAATTTTTGCTGCCGTATACACCAACCATGCACAGTGGCAGATATAGACTTTAGCCAAGGGGCATTATTTCCTTCCCGTCCCTCCTCTTCCACCCCTTTCCTTTTCTGTCTCCCCCTTTTTTCCTTTCTCATTTCTCTCACCTCCCTGCCCTTAGAAGTAGGGCGCTTTAAATCCAGCTAAAGGGTCTGGGGAGCGCTATGAGCTTCCTCAGCAATGCCTGGGGTGGAGCCCCATCCAAGATCAAATTTGGTGCATTTTAGCCTTAAACATTACAATCTGGTGGCAACAGTTCAATAATTTTCCCGAGAATCAACACACCAAATATTGTGTAGTTTAACCAATAAATGCAAATCTCGACCAAATTGGTTGCAAAATGAACAATCATATAGAGGGGTAAGGGGGAGGTACGTCCGCCCCCTCCCTGGATCCGCCACTGACTACGCACAGGCCTAGAGCAAGTGGCGTTACAAAAAGCAACATAGAGCAAGGCAAGCATTTAATTTAATAAGTCTGTAAACAGGAAATGACGCCACAAAACAACGTAATAAAAATAGACAGTATGCGGTAAACAGTTTTAATTTAACAGCAACACAAGGTTTGTACTAAAAATGTTTAATCTCCATTTTCATTTAACACAGAATGGTTCTCGCATTTTCATTGATAAGGCTGGCCAATTAAGCGAGTAACAAAGATTAAATCCTTTGCTTGTGGTATTTCGGATGACAACATACACCAATGCTGGACAATAAAGTAATATATTAGGTTGCTAATTATTAGAAAAAGTGTCTACTTTAATTCTAACATACACATTTAGCAATTCTTTGCACATTCACATGTAAATATAGTGTGCAAAATTCAAACATAAACAAATGTACATCCAGCAACTACATAAAACCATCACAAAACTACTTTTATACAATAATAATAGTGTGAAAAATATAATTAAATTGGTAAATAGGTAATGGATAAAAACAGATAAAAGTATTAGGGCTGTGTAAATTAACGATTAACTAATTGATTAATTGTTTAAAAACTGATTGTTCTTTTTAATTGATCAAAGCTAGAATTAAATTTTGGACTAAAAACATCGCTAATGTCACTAATCTGTGCATTTCCACAAACTACAATAGATAACAACGGCAGGTACTAGTTTCACACAAGACGTGATTAAGACTTGTACAGAGTTAGTTTAACAATCTGTACTTTGTCAGTTTTTTACTACACTGGTTGTGTACTGCATCATCATCAGTTCTGCTTCAGTTCGCGAAAGATAAGTTTTTGGACTTTGGAGCGACCATAAAGATAAATTGATTAATTTTTTCATATCAATCAATTTAAAAATTTTCAATCGGTTGCAGCCATAGAAAATATGTGCTGATAACATGTATAGTAAAATATGTACAAGTGTTTACAACCGAAATCTCAGTCTCGAGTCCGATCTAGCCCTGAGTAAGATTGAGCCATAGGAATTCAGGTGGTACGCATTGAGTTACAGTAAAAAAAATGCAATTAGCGTGACGGATAAGTTTTGGATAAAAACACACCGCGAAGGCAGAATGGCAAAACATTATATCTGCATAGTTTTTTTAGCAACACAGCCCAACTACAAAGTTCTCCAAAAATGCAGTGTCAAAATGTTAAATAATTATATCATTACACAAAAATGCATGTTATTAACAAACTGTAAAAGAACACTAAAATGCTAAAAATGCATTGCACAAGTTATTTTTCGATTCTCTGAAAATGGCCTCAACAGCAGATAAAATGTGTTGCCATTCTCCCTTGATATGTAGCATGAAAATATCCGCTGACAGATCCTACATACAATATGTAC
>Ga0209671_1000338_pt1 | contig 29010 bp, 16 predicted proteins | sample WorMetHERISLAND2_2_FD_187401 | JGI IMG/M metagenome (GOLD analysis project Ga0209671, IMG submission 187401) | Marine gutless worms symbiont microbial communities from Max Planck institute for Marine Microbiology, Germany - Olavius geniculatus... | ecosystem: Host-associated > Annelida >...
GCGTGTGTCGTCGGCTCCATATCAAGCCTTTGAGAAATTTGGTGGCGAAATTAGAATTTTGATCATTTAGCCTCATAATTATCTCTGTCGAAATTTGCAGCGGTCGTAATTCTGTAGGAAACGTGCAGTGTATGTCGGAAAATCAAAACTTTCTGCGCCACCGACCGACTTTTTTACCCCCACGACGCCAGATCTTGGGGGTTCTATTACATAGGTCTTAAGTATACTGCACTGCAGTCGACATGGCCAGCCCTGCAGTGCAGATCAACCCGTAATCTTGTCGCTTTCCTTACAGCAACCCAGTCGTCATCGGCGTCATGTGACGTCACACAACCCACGTCCAACGGACAGATGAATGTTGCAGCTTCAAAGAATGGGTTCTTGCATCCTGGCAGGCATGGAGCCGACAGACCATTAGACGGTGCAATTTCGACGCAAGAACACACGTCGTCATTTCTGTGTCGTTTTACCCGCGACTACATGCAGAACACCTGCTTCGATTCTCATTGCTCTCCTTGCTCACTCCACCCCGGCCGCTCTCATTTGATGCCCACCCACGCCTCTGTCAACCGCATGCATGCAGTATATGATTAGAAAGTACAGGTCATGACAAGAACTTAGCACGTATGGGGCCGTGCGATAGGCGGAATTACCCATTGTGTTCGTTTGTCTGTTCATCCGAACGTTTTCTGTTTTGCGTGTGCTCTTGATTCAAAAAAAATAAATTGTTTCCGATGTCATTTGTAATTGTCAGCGGCGTTGCATCTTTCAAGTCAATTGTCAAACGGTTGCAAAACTCAGACAAGAATGGCTTATGCTCCTGCGTAAACTTAAAGACTAAGGCGCGTACAGACATGGGTCAGTTCAGTTCAGTTACGTCGTGTCGTCTTTACACAGAAGAAACAGAATTAATAGCGCTGCTGCTGTTGTAGCCGCTTAGCATGGCATTTACACCGGACGCGCTGCTGCGCCGGTTGCCGCATGCACGGAGCCACGGACCCTGCAGTCAGGCTATCTGCGAGTTTGCTTTTCATCATAACGCGGCTAAGAACACACACAGAGCGAGGAGGCCACGGCGTTGATGTAGTTGCGCATTGACGCCGCCGACATAACTGCGTTAATCCGGCTCCCGGTGTCAGCTCTATTAAATCTGTCAACCGGCAGAAGTCACGAAGCGGCCGATTAGACTGCACTGCGGAGAAAACTGCAGCTGACCGAGCGACCCGTGCCCCATATTAAGATCGCTCCCCCCCGAAAACTCTCTCCCCGGCCGACAATTTGCCGGTAAAAATCCGTCCCGCTCGGCGGCCGCCCGGGTGGGACGGATTTTTACGGGTAAATTGTTGGCAGGGGGAGAGTTTTCTGGGGGAGCGATATATCAATTAGCTTCAATTATCTCTCCCCGGGCGGATTTTTCACGGTAGACATTTTAATGTGACACCGGCGCAGTGACAAGATGCAGCCAATCATCACCTGTTCGCCGTAAACTGTCCGACTCGACCGACTCAAAGATTTCGCCGCTTGCCGCCATGCGGATCGTCGAAAGTCGGCTGCGAGGCAACTCGTACGGCCGCGGCGCTTGTCATCGACACTGTGGCGTCTGCTAGACGTTATGCAGTGCACTCTCTCATTCAGTAGTCGTTGAACCCGTGGTTGAACCGACGAGCAAGATGCTGCGACCAGTACGCGCAATGCGAAGTTATGGCCAAAGCCATCGACACTTGTCAACGAATCGCTAGGATGAATAAGAAGCCCAGCTGTTGCTAGGATAACCGACCATACTGATTGTCAGTGACCTTGAAGGTCATCCAGGATCACTAATTTTCTTGTCATTAAAAAAACCAATATGAGACTTCCTATTAGTAATTATTAATAACATTGGCCCCATGTCTCACCGTTTCCGAGATATGGCCACTTATAGCTTGAAACTTTCCACTGAAAATTGCGGCCAAACCGCTGCAGATGGGGACATGGTTGCTATTGACAGCCCCGCCCGATGTGAGAATCCGAGGAATCCATCGCCATCGTCGGCACAAAAGATCATTTTATTAGATAGATTTTCAACAACGACAGCGTGCACAATCTGCAATCTGCAATTTTAATCTACTTGTACAATCCAATTGTAACCAAGCTAGCAGTCATTAAATGTTAGCTTAGTTTTAACAGTTTGCAACGTTTAGTCACTCAATACCAAAGCACTCAGACCGTAAAAACTTCGCGGACACGAGGACTGTGTTTTATTTTTCGGCGTTCTACAGGCCAGCAATTTCACTAGTAAATAGTCGCTCTCGGAGGTCGAGGGAGTTGCGCTGTCTGCGCCGCTGGTTTTCAGCGATCTCTCGTCACCGTCTGACTGATGATCAGTCGACCGCCTGTCTCTGAATCCGAGGAGAAGCGTGTAGGTTCTTTCTGCAGTTATGGGACGATTCATGCACTGTGTGAAGCGAAGAGAAGAGTGTAATCCACGTGTACTGTTTTGTTGGTTTTTGCAGCATGCATCGTAAAATAACTAGGTTTGCAGACAGCGTCAAAACTCACTGGCGACGTACTTGACAAGAACCAAGTCTAGGCCTACTGTATCTTTTCTGCTTGTTCCTATTTCGCACAAGGTGGCATTAGATCAGAACAGTGCACTGTACGAATCGTCATAGTACAGCATCAAAGGAGGTGCACGGATCGTCTCATTACCCTTTTTGCGGCGTCCTAGCGAGCGGGCATTACCGGCCCGACAACAGTCACTAGACAGCATGAAAACACGCCGCCCCGACCCCGGCCGACCGGAGTTCCTGGCGGACCGACCTCCCCTTCTTTGATACTTCAGCGAGGCCGACGCACGTCAGCTAATTCTAGCATAACATACCATCCATAAACATATTGCAGGCGTATCATTCTATCACGATCTCGTCTGAGTACACCTATGTCAGCGTCAGCAGCTCGCTGTTTGTGTTTTGCCTGTCACGCTGATTTATGGCGACGTTGAGTTGATCGATCGCTATCTATAGTAAACATAACTCATACATTCCTCTATACGTCTTAATCCTTTCCGTTTAGTTTAGATTGGTAGACTATGTGTCTTCAAGTTTTTATTGTCCATAAACAAGAAAACGAGCTTATGATGCTTTTTTCATTTTATCAACTTTTTATTGATGAAAGTGTCAACATAAAATAGAAATGTAGCCCTATGCAACTTTAGTGATAACATAACTGCTAATAACTCTGAAATCACGACTTTACAGTGCCAGAAAACATTATTGCGGATACTTGTTGTTATTTCGCTATCTTTTTCGTTTATCGTTTTCTTTATCGCCAGCAATTTGAACACTCCCTGCTGAAGGAGACAATGTCATCTCAGCTCCTGACCTCGCAAGACCTGAATTTTTAAATCTTATCGTCCGACTCTGAACCGTCATTCACACGTAGCGTAACCGTTTAAGCACTGTTCCCTACATGTGCATGTATTTTGAACCGTTGAACCAGTTCAGCGTTGAAGTACATTGTAGGCCTACTCTGCTATAGACTGCTACTGCAGTTGGGCGACTTGACTGACTGATAGCCGCGAAGAGTTTTCACGCGGCTGTAGTTCTGCTTCGCTGATCGAATCAGCTCGGCTGGCACACTACGGTCCCCGGTGGCTAAAGCTGCGACGTTCTGTTTAAAGTTTCATATTAATCGAACTCATCCGTCACGTGCAAGCAACGCGCCGAGTCCGTGTGGTAGTCACTGACAGGATGGCGGTGGGCAAGAGCAGCGTGATCAGAGAGGCATGTATGCAAGACAGACAGAACCAGCGCACCTGCGCAGCGGGGTGAGTGACCTCACGTGACCCGCTAGACCGACGCATGATGAACGAACGGACGGACGGACATTCACCCGGACGCGCTACGTTCATCAAGATTTAATCGGCCAACATGCACGCCGTGATTGCGATGCGTGCAGCGCCGAGGTTGTTTCCTTTCCTCGTCTCTTGTCTCCTCAACCCTGGCGCGTCGTGTCGCGTTATTTCCATTTCCGATTGACTTCATCCGCCCGTCCGAGCAAACGGAGACAATTTGTTGACTGACATTTTGTAACGCGCGTTTTTTTTCACCGCACAGTAGGCCTCGCCGTGGCCAAGCGAAAAGCGACGCCCCATCAAGATCCTGATTTCCACTTTTCTTCAGGTATCGATTGTTCGATACTCTCAGATTTTTCGCGTTAAAGATCTTTTCGACTCCGATCACGATTAGTTTCACGGTTATGCAATGGACACGTGTATTTTTCTTTTTTCAATGTTGCTGATGTGTTTTTTTCCTCTCCGTGTGGTTTATTGTCGCCGTTATCGGTGAGTTAAAGATAGACTACCACGAAGGCTGATAAGTAGACGTGTTTACGACATGCTTTTGTATAGAGAGACAAACGCAGGGCAGTAATTGCAGACGTGCCGCGTTCAGCTCGGCTGAGTGCCACGTGAGCGCCGTCGATCGCTCGATCTGCGATGCTTCTCCGATTGTGGGACTATTCGTGCACTGGGAGGGGAGAACAAGACAGTGAATGTTACAAATGATGCTTTACTAGTTAATTCTTGTAGCCAACAGATGACGAGAAGTGCACAGAGTAAACTAACTAGGCCTGCAGAAATATCACAACAGAACTCATTGGCGACGTATATGACGAGAACCAAGTCATATGCATTATATTTTCTGCTTTTACTTATTTCGCACAATATGGCGAAGTCGGAGCAAACTGTATAAACAGTGCTCGCATCGTCCTAATGTAACATCAAAGGAGGTGCACAAAATGCCTCAACACAGCTTCTCCGATTTACTGCAGCTCGTGACGACTTATCGCGAGATTTAGCAGCTTATTCGATCGACCGATACGATACGAGAGAAAATACGGACGCCAAGATGAGTTTACTTCAAACCGAGAAGTTGGACGGCGCATCTGAACGTGATGCTAGGCATCTCGTGTGGCACAGCGGCCTGCTTCCTACATATACTTTCCCGACTCGTGGGCGTGACCGCGTAAATGAGAGATGCGTGTGGGTCGGCAGCGTTCGGATTTCGCCATTTTTTTTCTACAGCAACGGAATCGGTCAGAAATAGGCTACTACTGTTACTGTCAGTTGGACTTCAGGTATAACGTCGATGGAGTAAGATTAAACAAAGAAAATTGCCGACTTTGATTTCAACGACGAGTTAATACGGCATCGTCGGCATGATGCATTTTAAAATTGCTGTCGGAGGCAGAATGTGTTTGATTCCCTAAGCTGCAGAATTCCGACAGAGTCGCGGAGAATCTTGGTCGGCCGTACAAATCCAGCGATGCATGATGAAAATGTATGATACGGTGAATGTCAAAGACGAAGGTCTAGAGTTTGCCAATCGCCCAGATTTCGTGCATGCGAAGCTGACGCCAGTGGGCCGCACCGCTGCTAACCGAACAGTCGCCGAGCTGATGGAGTGAGAACGGGGCGTTATTTGCGTTCGTACGGTACGGGTTGATTTGCTAAAGACGGATGGCAGCGAGCCAAGTGCACGGACGGCCACACCGGACTGCCATGGGTGGATCGATGGGCCCTGATTGGCCTCATTCATCTTCGGCCACACTTCAAACACAGCGGCGGGCAACCATGGCGATCGACGTTCAACATGCGTGTCTTGCAGCTGCCGCATAGCAGTAGCCGACGACCGACCGACCGAGGGTGCCTGTCCGTCAAGCTACTGCACGCAGGAAACGTCTGAAGGGAAGCAGCATCGATATTATTCTACTATGGTAGCACGCGAGTCCGCATTTGATGGAGAGATGCACGGGCTCTGAGCCTCTGATGATAGCGACGGTTCACCTTGCGGGCGGCGCGTAAAAAAGTGAAACACACTACATGTACTACCCATCTTAAGCCTTGTTCATAGCGACAAACTCAACTCAACTGACGCAATTTTCCATTGCAGTGCGTGGAATTTGATGATGAAATGAGTGATGGTTACTAAACCGAAACCATAATGCCAACATCTAGGCGTTCGCATTCGCAACTCACAAGGCTTCGCGCGTAATTAAACTTAGGCCTGCTCGATCCTATATACAGGTAGGCAGGCGCGTACACAGCGAGGCAACTGAATTGGACTGAACTGACACGGTTTAGTTTCTGACGAACTGACTAATGGGCAAGCAGAACGAGCCTATTGGTTATTGGTTGAGGCGTACGTGAGCGTAGTCACGTAAGCCACCGACGCCGTTGAACGGTGCCTACTGTAATGCATTACTGCTTGCCCATGTCAGTTCAGTTCAGTTACGTCGCTCTGTACACGTTTTTGGATTAAGCGATCGGACAGCTTTGGAACTTTTGGTCATTGCAGGCAGTGACGTTAAATGGTTGAACACAATATTTATTGTTCAACATGACCACCATTCACTGCAGTGATCCCGACTGATCGTTACTGAAACTGTCAATTTGCTCATCCATTTCTAGAGCACTTTTTATGCGCCACCCAGTGTAGCAGTTGCTGCTGCTGTTACAGCTCTGACGTCATGCAGTTTGACGTCATCGGTGTTTGTATTTTCTGTTTTGTTAGCCTACAATTTCTCCTTCAGCCGATCGCAACCATGAGCTAATGCCACAAGACGGAGCCAATAAAGTAACATCTCACTAAGTCTTCCAAGTTCCAACGATCGCTTTTCCGAATCGTTAAAATTTTTTTTTGTTTAAAAAGGAAAAGAGGAGTAAAGAATTGCTAAACCGAGGTGACATACACCGTAAAAATTACTCAAAAATGCCGCTTGAATTCCGCATTTCCGAATTTCCTTTTTCTCGTTTTCGTTTAAGTATGCTCCGCAGTATGTTTTAGATGAACCGAACATACAGGGCAACAATGTTCCCCAAATCGCATATTTTGGCACAAGTTAAAGTTGAACTGTAGTGATAGGCCTATTTGCCAGAAAATACGCCACGGGGTCCGTCGACCTGTTTTACCGCCACGGTACGGTACGGTGTAGAACAAAACTCGAAGGCGCGGGTGGACAGCGGCTGGAAAAAGTCGTAAAATAAAATAAGGCAGAAGACGGATGCGAATTAAACGACTGAGTTTAGTTGGCTCAATCGGTGGGTCGACGCGTGTGAAGGTCACGGGCTGCTGGTGCTGGTGCGACGTCCGCGAGACAGTGCCTGATGCTGCCGGTGTCACATTAAAATGTCTCCCCATGAAAAAATACGCCCGGAAAGAGATAATCACAAACTTGATATGTTTCCCCTTAATAAAATATCGCCAGCCTATAAAAAGTCTCTCTATTATAGGATCGCCCCCCCCCTCTGAGCGGGGCGGATTTTTACCGGTAAATTGTCGGCCGGGGGACTTGTGGGAAGAGGGCGATCCTATAATGGGGCACCGGATGGCGTCTTGGAGACCGAGAGCTCAGTCTGCCGTGTGTGATCGGTCGTTCACTGACCAACAGCATCCCTGCATCCTGCTGCTGTATCTGCTTCCACGCACGCTGGCTTCCAGGCTGCTGGTGCTCCACAACGTTTTCTCGTGCTTGCCTCCTTCCATTCACGTCACATCGGCCGCCGACGCCGCCGCCCGAATTCGATTATCTTCGGTGACGGTCGGCGTCCGCGGGGAGCGATCGGTGACTGGGCCGGTGCGGCGGGTGCCGGCGGCATGGCCGGGCGAGCGGTCTCGCCACGGACCGAGGCCGCCCGTCGCCGTCGGCTTTGTTCTGACGGTGCGTAAACCGTGTACGCCGGCCGGCCGACCAGTCAGCCGTTAGGACGGCCACCTTCCTGATCGCAAGTCGGGCATTGTCGGTCGTCGGTCGCTAGCAACGGACCGACGGGCTGTGCGCACATTACGACCGTCGAGCTCTAGCCCTATACAAGTAGTGCTGCAGTCCAGTCGGTGGTCTGACCTCGTCATTACATCACGTCTATGTATGCGTGTGCTGCGCGCGCGGTGTGCAACATTCTTCAAGTGTCGTCGTCATGACCTATACGCCCCGGGCACCTCTCTCTCTCTCTCTCTCTCTCCCTCTATCCCCCTTCTCTCTCGTCTGTCTTTGGCACTGCTCGAACTTCGGCGACATTGCTAGCTGGCCGCTTCCAGTCAGGCTCCGCAGCAGCGTCAGCGTCCGTCCGTCCGTCCGTCCATCAGTCACTGGAACCGCTCAACAATCTGACGCCACTCAGCTGTCTGCCGCCCTGCAGGACTGCGCGCCCAGTCCACATCATGCATCTCTATTCGCTTCGACCTCAGCCAGCAAGAAACGTACGATAAACGTAATAACTGAAATAAACAAGTACAAAAAGACGAGAGTGTATGATCCGAAAAACAGAGATTCAAAATCAAAGCCGACTGAACTGGCAGCAAGACATCAACAACTTTGCGGAAGAGCTCCTGCTGACGCGTGCTTATACTCGGTATCACGGCGTCACCAATGCCTTAAGTTCAAACTCCACGTGTTCTGATTTGTTGTGGATTTGTTGTAAAAAAAATCCACGACGAATCGAAGTAGTGGAGCTTGGGTATTAAGTTGAGCAATATTGAGAGTTGAGAACTTGAGACCAGGGCTGTCAAACTCATCTGGATAGGCGGGCTTCATTGGAACGGTTTGAACAGAACAGTGGCAATTTAGTTAGTTTAGTGTCATGAAAACTGAAAACTCACTGTATGCATTTCGCCGTCAAACGGAAAGGGTCGATGTCACAGCTAAATTCAATTTTAACGGACCAGGTCAGTAAATACCGTTGGCTAATAGGTCCGTGGGTTGACTCTCTCTGATATTTTATACCGACGGAAATGCAGTAAGGTCAAGTCATCTATATTTATCCGTGCAAATTCACTGTCTTCGTCCGCCGTGCCCGTGCGTTGCTTGCTGTAATCATGTTACTTAGCGTAGTTTCGTCTGGCCATTTTCGCGTCAAGTCGTCGGATAGAACGGAATGTAGTGTCGGTCGCCGACGTGTGATCCGTAGCGCTCGGTAATTATCTTTCTTCTCCTGTCCGTCCGTTCTTTCGAGCGGAGCTGGTGGTTCCAGCGAGCGGCACAAATTGGAGATAATTGCGGCGCCGGCGTGCGGCTTCACGACAACGTCCAACTCCGCTGCTCGTGTCCTATTAGCCCGCGGCGGCGCCAGCGCGTCAGATATCGCGAAAAGAAACGAGAAAATAGAGCTTCGCATGCGGTGCCACCGACTCATGACAATGCACAATGCTGCTGGTGCTGTTGATGCTAGGTCTGTGGTGATGGAGGTGTGTCCGGTTGCTGCACGGACGCTGTGTGTGACAAACCTACGGCGTTGCTGACGGTCACGACGGTCCACTGTGCAGAGACTGACGTATAGCCGGATAGACTGAGGGCGAGGATGATTAGCTGCATGACGAGCGTGCTGCTAAGCTTAAGCCGGGGACGGAACGTCGTTCCGCGCGTCAATAACCGCTTTATCAACGCGTCTGGACGCCCGCGCGCCCGCCCCGCCACAATATCGAATTAGCAGATTGATGGGCACGGAGCTAGCGCCGGACTGGACTGGTGTAGGGATGTCGCCCTAGGGCCGTCCGTCACGCGTCGAGGCAGCACCGGGCAGCCGGCAGTGGTCCGATCAACCACCACGGCTGAGCTGGCTTCGCGCCTTGCCGTGTCCCACGGACACGTCAGATCGCGTCTTTGTAGTAACTATGACGGTGCACTTGACTGACTCGCAGAAAAATGGCGTCTTCCAAGCCGCACAGCGCATCGTTCGGCTGCTGCATTGTCGTCCTTAATCTACCCGCCCGTTTGTTAATTCAGACAGCGACGGTCATAAAAATACAATTGCCCCATCATTCTGACGACCGAAGCTCTGAGTTCTATTATGCAGTGCAGCTGCAGCGCTATATTGGAGGCTATGTAACGCGCGCGCTTTGCTCAGTTTGCTATCGTGAGAACAAGAACAGGACAGGCTGACCAGGCAGTGCATTCACCGTGGCAGAACCTGCTGTCCGGAACGCCATACCTCCTGAACTACGAAACGCAACATATCGGACTACGTTTATACGACAGCTCAAAACTTTATTTTACAACAAACGTATTAAATTCACACTATAGTTTTTTTAGTTTTTAAATGGTGTAAAGTAGTTTTTAACTGTTGCGCTATTTTTATGTTTTTTTGTTCTATATACTTGCGTTATTCAACTCGGTGAATCATCCCAGTTGGTGACAGCGCTGTGTTTCAACGTACACTGTACGTCTCGTAACGGTATCTTTCTCGTTGTCTATCGAGTTCGGCTGCCGATGTCTGGTGCGTCAGTGAACCTGAATTTCACGCTTTGCGAAACAGATAATGTAGAATCCAACAGAGTGCAGCTTAGATTGAGCTGCAGGAAAAGTGCAGTGTGCATATTATGCAACGTCACACGAAACCACGCCGTCGAGTGATAATGCTACAAGGAACTGCTTGTAACTCAGATCATCTCCAGCGGTGCACGATTTTCAGAAATCGCCGGCGTATGGTATTCTGTATAGGCTACACCACACGGGGCTACTGAAAACGAGAAATCTGACGTCGTAAGACCAGATAGCAGGGGTCATTGCGAGACTTTTTTGAATGTGCGCGTCTACTCATTTTTTTCTGCAGGCGTTAAATATTTACGGCACGTTTGCAAGACGGCTTGCACCCTGCGGTGCACATCGCCAACAAATGTGCTGTAAATATCTACTGCAAGACAATTAATTCGTTACTTACTCTGAGGAAAAACTGGTCTCCAACAAGCTTCGCCGAGCCGTCGCAGCCGGTTACATATTAGACTTCAGATAGGTCAATTTAGCATTGTCCGCTGTTCTAAAGCGATGGTAGGCCTACAGCAAATTTGTACACACGTGCAAATAGGCCTACGCCGGACATTTTCTTAACCGTACAATATTCCTACTCCATGTCGGTCACATACAATTGAGTTTGACCCTCTACAAGACGATTCATGCTTATACACTAGGTTAGCGTGGTTTGAGTTGCAAAAGGTGCCAAGGGCGATCGAGACTCGATCCGCAGGAAGTAAACGATGTGGAAAACGGCCGGATGAGAAGTTCTCATTCGCGAGCGACTGCAAGTGGACAGCAACGAGCAAAGAGCTTGTGTGCTCTAAAATGCGTACGTTTTATACGTCCTTTCGTCGCATGATATCAACCGCTGAAGACATCGCAATCCAGTTGCGTTCGTCAACTTGCTGCACAACTAAACATGATGATGATAATGATGATGATAGACCAGTCCACAAACAACTAGTACATATTTTACTGTTGCTGACAACAATTCCACTTCTGGGGTAACCTTTCTGCTGATCATTTACGGCTATGCTGTTACCGGTATGGTTATAGACTACTGACATTGAAGATTCTTATTCAAGAACAGAAAAGCGACGCCGTCGCGCCCTATGGAAATTCTGGAATAACGAATCGAACTTAATGGACATTTTCATTAACAGTTTAAACGTTTCTGCGACGTGGCGGAGATTACAGGACTATTTATAAAATTGCAGTAACAAAAGTATAGGCCCTATGTAGACTGCTCACTGCAGCTGGTAACTGCATCTATTGTAAGCAACGGACGAGATGATTTCGCGTAACGTAGCCAATTCAATAAACAAGTAAATGAGTGTAGTTCAGTCTGCTCAGAGAAGGGATTGTATTTAATGAGCCATGTGGTACCACATATGGTATACACCCAGCTATTATTGTCACGAACAACAATTTTTGCTATTTTTAGCCAACCGCACTTAGGCCTAAGTAACGGTCAAGCTATTGGCATGGTTGTCGTCCGTCCGTCTGTAACGGATGTATTGTCGCTAAGCTTTAGATCGTGAGGGATAACTTTTCACACGAATAATTAGGCCTATTAAGCTCGGGCGTGCAAAATTTCAGCCATCTAGTGCAAATGGGGGTTGAATGGATGGGGTAGAAAAATGTGCGTCTTTCAACGGAAAACTGGTCATATCTCGGAAATGATAAGAGATAGCCTACGGCCAAGGTTACTATTAATCACTAATAGGAAGTGGCGTACGCCTTGTCAGACGGAATGAAAATAATTGACCTTGGATGACCTTAAAGGTCACTGATAAGTGACAACCAGTACGGTCGGCTATTCCAGCGACAGCTGGGGTTCTTGTTATTACATAAGGACAGTCCGGCAGCGCAACTCTTTTACCGCCGAAAATCAACAAAAAAGAGCAGAGAAACACTTTGCAGAAAAATAGAATACATGCGAAACTGAGTGTAACAAATAAAAGAATTTACGCAGAAAAATTCCAAAACTCTATTGTTTGGATTTCAGTGTGAGAAACTGCCGGCGTTTTAGAATGATGTCAAAGAACGACGGAACGCGTGAGCCGAGGAAGCTAAACGGCTGTGATCGGACTCACTGAACTGACAGCTAGAACCACGCAGTGAAGTTCTTCGTTCAGTTAATCTTGGACACTGAGTTCAGAGAACTGTGTGCGCCTGCAGCATTCAGCCTCAGAGGACGACGCGAGCGTCCGGATAAGCAATTACACTGATCTTAGGCCGACACAGCACGGTTCAGCGCCGGTGCCTCATTATAAGATCGCCCTCCAGAAAAGTTTCCCCCGGCTGACAATTTAGCGGCAAAAATCCGCCCCGCCCGGCGGTCGCAAGGACGGGACGAATTTTTACCGGTAAATTGTCGGCCGAGGGAGACTTTTCTGGGGAGGGCGATCCTATAATGGGGAGACTTTTTATAAGGCTCGGGATATTTTGATAAGGGGGAGGAAACATATCAATTCCGTGATTATCTCTTCCCGGGCGGGTTTTTCAGGGGGAGACATTTTAATGTGACACCGGCGCGGCGACTGATCAACGGACCGTGATCTGCCCGGCGGCGAAATTTCCGCGCGGAATAATTCATCATCGTCCATTATCCGTCGCGGAATTCCGGTGTCGCAAATCGGCCGCAACGACGACTTGGTCTCAGTGCAGACATCACCGCTCGCTTGGCCACACACGTCGTTGGCCAATGGCCACACACATCGCTAACACGCCGCCAACAGTGTCCAGTGCAAGTTTCAGGATTGCCAGATAGCGACTGATAGAAATCCACCGGACTTCGGCTACTTAAGTGATAGAAAGGAGACTTTTTAAAGACCATGAATAGCATGTAATGCACACGCCCAATGCATTACGCACACGGAGTCGAGCTGTATCAACAACATTGAACCTGTAGCAACAAAATTGAAATGTCTAAAAGTAGGCCTACATCAGTGCCACTATAAGGGCTACTGAACGTTCCCCCAATTGGCGGCACTGTCTGCAAGTGAGCGGCCAATAAAGACGCTCGTTGGGGGAACACTTTTTCTTAGCGTCGTGTTTACGTCCCAACCCATGCGAGTGCACTGCCAGCTTGGATGGGGCCGCACGCAAGGGGCCCTAAACCACTGAAAGTAGGTTTAGCCTATGACTGCGAACAGACTGCAAGTAAAATATTGCGAGGAAGGCGCAAAGTTACTAACGGCAGTGCCATTTTCCTGGCGTTGAGCTTGCAGTGCTACTTTTAACTGTCTGTAAAACTGAAATGAGGCAGGCAAGATTAGGCTAGTATCATTAGCTCATGCCATTTCCGAGATTGTCAAAGCGCTTCTGGCCACGAGTTCGTCTCATGTAAAAAGTGCTATAGCAAGTACTGGACTTTACCTTTTTACCTTTACCTTTTAGGTATAATACGCCGTATAGACTCCCGTACGGTCTCCTTTGCTGACTAGTCGGACTTCGCTGGTTCTCACTTGGTAAAACTTGGACTTGAGGATGCCAAAGCCTTCCAATAATATTCATCGCTTAACGATATCGTCTGACTCTTCTATATCTTCTACCTCGCATAACAGCAAATACATCCGTATAGACTACGGGACGAACATAAGTTTCTATGCCTCGGTATAAGGCTTAGTAATACGTAGGCTACAGTAGACTACAAATTTTTTCTTGACCAATTTTTGTTCATTTTTTGGATCATAATATTCACTGAACTCTGTCCTTCCCCATCAGTATTTTTTACTCGAAACGGATCGAAATATTAGGAAACAGGCCGCGGGCGGGCAATGCCAGCGTGGAGGTAATCAGAGCCCCGCCGGACGCACGGACGGAGGAATGGACGAATGAGCATCAACTGGACGAATTGCGATGGAATTGAAGCTATAGCTCATCGAGCAACGACGAGTCCTGGTTCACGGAACGAAGCACGACGAGCGCAGATAAGATTGGTTGGCATGCAGCACCGCCAACTGACTGGCCGGGAAACGATCGGTCAAAGTCTTGTCTTGTCCAGTCTGCTAACATCTCGTCACAGGTCTTTCGTATCTTCGGACCCAAGCAGACATTCAGTCGGTCAGTCGGTTGGCAGCACGGCATCGAAGCAGCATGTCACATCAACGCTATCAGCGCTCGTCACTGACATCTTCATTCCATTCCCGCTGAGACAATGCCGCTCCACAGGGGGGCCTATGTATATTGCAGGACTGGACTGCCGCTAGACGGCTAGAGCATAGCTTAAAACGATGAACGACGACAGAAAATGATTTACATCTGATGTGGATCGTGCATGTCGAGAAGAGACTACAGGCACAAATTATACGATAGTCTAGTATAGTTTGCGTAAAATCGGACATTCACAGTGATTCACTTTCTGCCACGTAGGTGGTCCGAGCAACGAATGGCGGAACTGCAGCAGCAGCTAACGCACACGATGACGTCGGCGCGAAACACTCCAACAGACAGACAGACAGGAAGTCTATGCGCGATGCAGATACTGATCAGACGCGTCACCTATTGAACTCATCAGTCTGACGCAAGACATACCACACACGACGTGCCAGCGGATCAATAATTGCCAACAACGTCACCGCAACTGACAATGTCGCTGACCAACGCAAGCAGACGAGTATTAAGTTTGCTGACCCCTCCCCCATGCCAGTGGGCGACCAATGCGGTCACGTTTAGTATCGTCCATCACCCAAAAATTCTTCATAGGCCTATACCACTTCGATTATGACGGCGAGACTTAATACTGATCAGTGACGGGCAAATTGCAAATCAAATTTTGACGCGGGAGATTTACGCGAATCATTTAGTCCTATATCGAATCAACTAATAGTATATCGTTTCCACGCTACCAACGAGCTGCATCCGTTAATCAAGTTACAGCGCACGTATTTCGCGCATGAAAGAAAGGACTATAATCATTCATGTGTAAACTCTTTGCCACTGCTCATCATAAAAGATGCACTGCGCAGTTACTGTTTGATGCAGGTCTTGTTTTGTATTTAAATTAACAGTTGGAGGAAATCAAAACTTGAACGAGTCATTGAGAGATGCTTGAGCATCACTAATTCTGGTTAAGGTTGCCGCTTTTTTAATCCACATTTGGCAGACAGGAAAACGCAATTAATCAACTTCGTTACATCCATATTCATTTGATGTCGTTCTGCAATCTTGTTGTCCCATGACCAGGCTTGTCTAATGCAAGGATACAATAAAATATTTCTCGTGGAAAGAATTAATCAATCAGATGTCCCAGTGAAAAGAGCATCAGACGTACAATGTATTTGTGGCCTTCACGGTAGAATGCAGGAGGGATGTAACTGGAATGATTAAAATTAATCAAGTACTGTCAGCACTCTACTTGTCTAGTTGCATTTCATTTGTGTCTTACACTTAGTCTTCTCCCTATGCCGAGCTTAGTCTTGGTTGGCAGGTTACTGATGAAAGCAGTTTAAACTGGGGCGACAAACAGGCTTTTGCCAGTTTTTGGCAAAGTAAAAATTGATGGTAATTAATAACAAGTAAGAATTCACCTGTTCTCATTCGCTAAATCAGGATATTACAGACGCTAAAAAACGATTAACTAGAAAGCAGTCATAGCCCGCAGGTACCTCCGCCAAGGCAAAGCTATTCGCCAGGTGGTGTCACCATCTTCGGCTTTTGCAGCGGTTCGCACATGCCCCCTTTAATGCAATGGTAACGAAAATTTCAAAGTGATCCAGAATGCAGGATTCCTGCCGGATCACCCCCAAAATTGAATCACTGGTAGTTTATGTCATGCCCGACATACCCTCAAAATTTCAGAAAGATCCGTCCATAACTTTTTGAGTTATCTTGCTAACACACAGACAAACAGACAAAAACCAGCAAAAACATAACCTCCATGGCAGAGGTAACAAATTGATTCAAATGCACCAAAACGCTAGTTAATTGACAAAACACTTAAATACAACACAGTATAAAGTACTGATTAATACTGACCAACAGTAATTGATTACAATGACTGGAACCTCATTTTAATGCAGGACCTGCGGGCAGTAACCACTGAAGTGAATCTTCCCACTGAAAACGCATTACGGGGGCAAAAAATTGGGGCCAAATAAAGAAAGGGGTCATCAGACTTTCATCCCAAACAAACTCAATCTTACTTTTAGAGTCATTGAATCATTTTGCAAAATTCTATCAAAATCGAATCAAAATTGCAGCCGTAGGAGTGCGAACAAACTGACAACAGACTGACGCATGTGATTACATAATCTGTCCCATGCTATGCTACAGAAGTGGGACAAATAATAAAAATAATCCTATTTCTCAATAAAACATCAACTCATGTACTGCAAGTATATTAACAACAACACTTCTGTATGTTAACATGAGAAAATAAATGCTGGGGGAGTGAGTGAGTCGGGTTTAGCATCCCACCCAACACAGTATAGGTCATTTTGGGGACGAACTTTCCAGGCAAAATGCACACACACATAATAATGGAACAAACAGTTTAACCTTTGCACAAAGTTCAACCTTTATGAAACACAAAAACCTAAAACCAAAACCTAAAATTGTAAGAACTGCCAATCCAAAGTGTGCATATGTAACTAACAATAATGGCAGTTCTAATAATCTTCCCTCTTATGCTCCAGACAGTCATCAATGTCAAAATAAATGAACGCTGGTATGCTTAAGATAATCATAACTGGAACTAAATATTCACCAGAAGTACGCACAAATGTAGAGATCATAAAATGCCAAAATATGATCTACGAACGAAAAGGAAGTTCAGCAAAATGTTTTTTCAAAGAACAAAAAGCAAAATGTGTCACTCAGCAACAGCTTTATGCGTCTTCTTCTCAAACACCTTCGGCTTGTATCTGCGAATAACTCTACACCACAACACACCGCAAATGATCCTTTAACACTTGGAACTACTATGGCAACCAAATTTTGAAGCTAATACGACACAAGCAAAATTTAGCTCACACTTTAAAACTTTTCAGTATACAAGCCAGCTAAGTCTACTGCACAAAAAAATCAGAAAAATGATGAGAAAAAATGCTGATGAACAAAAAAACCCATCCAGCAAAGAATGAGAAGATTCTGTTAGTCAAATAAGAACAACACACTGCTTGAAGTCTTCAACAACTAAGCTCTTAATGATGTCATCACCTTTTATGCATACACTCATTGACTAAATGATGATTTAGTGTAGACTGGGATATAAGTATACAAAATTCAGACAAAGTAAAAATCCATATCATTCACTGCAAAATGTCTCACGCTCAAATAGCTTCAAGTGACACAGTAGGTATCAATATCAGGTTCCACTTGGCTAAACCATTAGCTATGGATGCCATATTGAGCCACACAGTGTGTGTAAAAAGTTGTGAATATCCACGTAATTTTTGTGATTACCACTGCCTAACTCAACCATTCAACATTGCATTATAAGAACTATCTTATCTTATCTTACTAACATGCAACAAAAGATATGTACAGTGAAACATCACCAATTCTAGTGGCGGCTATCCCCCCAAATCTGGAATCAAAATCAAGCTCATCCCTCCCTCAATTTGGGCTTGGGTTCTCCTACTTTCGGACTCAAGTTTTCCCCTACACTCTAAGCTTTTAGCCTTCCACTGGGGGAAGTTTTGTTAAGGGTGTAGATTAAAAATAGGAGAGAAGCAAAAAATGGGGAAGAGTTTGGATCTATGCCCTTAGTAAAACCCCACCTATTTTTCACTGAGTGCAAGCTGTGCCCACCAGGTATAAGGACAGAAGCTACTGACCAATTTAAATAAACAAGAGATGAGCAAACTCACTTTGCCGGCTTTCGTGGTTCAATAATGTTTCTCTTCTGTAAGCCAGTGAACTGGTCGCGCAGAAGACTTCCTTCAGGCTGAAACACAAAATCAGCAACACACAAACATAAGAGATGCCACCTAGACTGATTCTGGCCATTACTTCATCGCAATTCTATAACCAATGTTGAAATCTGCAATCACTCGCCCTTTTCATCCAATCCTTTCACCCATTTTGCCAGTCAAAAAAGCACTAGCAACAGTATTGCTCAATGCTCATATGACATATGCGCACTATTCTCTGTAATTTCAGACTGTATGTAGGCATGCCAGCACTCGGGAAATTTTGAAGTGACTGAATGCATCATAGTAAATAGATGACGACGATGACAGAGACAACGTATAATAAACAACCAAAGACACTACGAACAGTACCAACAACAACAGCCACCATTAGCTTTGCTGAAGAAATAAGCCTACGTTTTCAGGCACTATATTTATTTCTGAGAGTCTATCAGATTTTTCAAAACGTTATAAATGGATTTTGATGACATAATAATAGGTCATGGTCCCAAGAACCAAATAATTAGATCCTGGTGGCAATCTGCATAACAATTTGGATCTATGCTGTATAAAAAAAATCAGGTTTACTTCCCAGCACTGGGCTAAGTGAAGATCTGGGCCACACTGCGAAGTATAAAAACTGTCATTAGCAAAAAAAGACCGAATGTCAATGTAACAGTGTTTAAGCAATGTGGATTCACCGTGAGATGCCGAAGACTACCAACTTGTTCTCCACTCAGCTTCAATGCAACACTCGGCTCTTCGTATTTAATCCGACCCAGTTTACGTGTTCTGACACCATCACTGAGTTCTTTCTGTCGCTGACGTCGGGCAGCGCGAGCAGCCAGCCTCATTTCTTGCCGCATTACATCCTTCTTTGCCGACTTCAACCTTCGTTTCCATCGCAACAAAACAAACCGCTGACTGCATGACAACCTGACTGCTTTAAATATGCATCATATTCAGCTGCTGCAAAGCAGAGAGCCAGCGTTTGTTAAATAAACAGCAACTTTAACTGACAAATAGACTAGCTACTGCATTTAAAACATTATCACAATTTAATAAATAAGTAAGCAAATTTAATTTATAAAGTGCACAATGTCAGCGAGAAACTCCCTGAATCTGAGGCAATGTTCAGGCTCCAAAGAGCAAAGGCCGTGGATGCTAATTATTCATGTAATAACTTTCCGAGAAAAATGGCGATGACAAATTAATGCTACAGGCGAACAGACCCCACAACTAAAAGTGGCAATACCTCGCCCTGCTAGATGTGCATCATGCAGTAACAAGAAGCCCAGCTGTCGCTAGGATAACTGACCGTACCGGATGTCAGTGACCTTGAAGGTCATCCAAGGTCAATGATTTCCATCTCTCTGACAGGACATATGCCACTTCCTGTTAGTGATTAATAGTAACCTTTGCTGTATCTCTCACCGTTTCCAAGATACGGCCAGTTTTCCATTGAAAAATGCACTTTTCCCTACCCCCCATCCATTCAACCCCGAATTTGAAAATGTTCCTTTTGCACTAGATCGATGCAATTTTGCATGCCTAGTTTTAAGGCATAGAGCTAATAACTCATGTAAAAAATTTCCCCCTACAACATAATGCTTAGCCACAAAACATCCGTTAAGGATGACGACAGAGAGACAGACCACAATGAAACAGACAACAACCGTACCATAAGCTTGACCGTTACATAAGTAAGGTCGGCTAAAAAATCACACACACTAATAACAAGAAAAGCTAATTTCACAATATGTGTTCATTCATGCCCGCAGCTGCACTGCTACTGACCGCAGTACATTGTTCTGATGAATCTTTTCCATCTTCAACTTCGCTAGCTGACGTTCTTCAGCTTTCATGGACTTCAAGCGTTTCCGTTCTCGTTCGGTCTTCTTGTTATCGCGGCGCACCGGAGGATTATGGGACACATTTGCCGACTCAGTATCGGATTCGTCCACGTTATCAGCGGCTGAGCCAGCCCATTCTTTCAGCCACGTTGTCTAGACAAAGCAACAACAACAACGGACACTGTTCAGCAGCTACTGGTATGGTACTAACACAAGGCTTGGTGTGATGTCTTAGCAGTGGTTCAGACATTGGACTTGCAACCAAGCAATTAATCAAATTTTGTTTTGTGGTGATAAGACTCTTTCACAGCTTCCGAATCATTTTCCAGAATTTTTTTTGCCATCGCAAGGCAACTCTATGACACTTTGTACTGTATCTCAGCAAGTTATGAACAGATTTCGATGCAATTTTTTGAAGGAGACTGCAAAAAACTGACCAGATTTTGGTTATGATCTAAATCATTCATAATCAGGAAAACTTTGATCCAAATCTGACTCCAAATCATGGAATTTTTTAAAGAACTCATTATTCACCACTGTGTTAGTGTAGATAGCCAAAACAAAAACACAGGAATCCTCACCATATGTGCTAAAATACTGTCTAGTTACAACATGCAATCTACTAGCCTATTTTATGCAAGACTCACTAGCCAAAAGTCAGACAAACTGCTGCAAACAGTACCTCATCTGGGGCATTGTTTGCAGTGGGAAATTTATCATCAAGTGCACGCTTTATTCGCTGTTCTTCACGTATCCTTCTCTGTTCAGCTTCTGCTGCTTTTTGTACAAGATCCTGCTCATGATATTCAGTAGGTAACATTACACACTGTACAGATGAAAAGCAACATCAGCTGTTGCATTTGCTTGTCCTACTACTGCTGATGCTAATGCAGCAGCTGGAATTACTTTCAATTATTGTTTAACCAGACATTTTTTCAAATTGAACTTTTAGCACCTAATGGAACTAATTTTTTACAGTCTAATGATTAAAGTTGTGTGGTCTCTTCATAGGAACACAGAGCTATGGAGCAACACCTGCCATGTGAGATCATACACTGTTACCCACCACAATGTTGGGATGAAACATGATGGGTACATTAAAACACTGGTGGCATTTAGTACAAAAAAAACAATTTAAAACTGCAATCTGAAAAAATAAATTCCCCTTCTTAACAAAGCAAGCTAAATTTAAAGATCGTTAAAAAACCACTGAATAATAGAACAGTTCAAAAATGTTATAAAAATTATGAAACTTTGGTCAAGCAGAGATAAATTAAAAGCTAAAGATGCATGCATAGTAATCAACATTAAACATTAAATCATTATTAAATCACAGTGCATAAAATAAACAGCAGCAATAAAAAAACTCAGTGTAATTAAACTGACTGTCAAAAACTAGCATGATTATGACAAGCAAATGTTACCCTATGATCGGAAGCCGCTGGCCTATATGATGTGCCGGGATGAGGTGCTTCTACAGCTGGAAGTTCTGATGGCTTTTTATAATGATAACTTGGCGGCTGCACACAAATAGTCAAACACATTACATACTAATGATGAAAGTACAACAAAATATGTTCTAGCATATAGACAATCACTAGACTATCCGTTACCAAACCAGTGTTCTCTTCGGAATTAAGAGGTGAAAATTCGCTCGCATCACCGAATAGAAACATTGAAACAAAACATTCCTAATAACAGAACATCAGAATTACCTTACCTTCACTCTCCTCTTCCGGCAAGTCATCAGATAATGTTCATCGACACTGGCACTTGATGACGACAAATCTGAAAACAACAGATGACTTATGCGGCTACACTCGACTGCTGAGAACAGAACAATTTCATCAAACGATCACTAAATTAAAACATGATATACGAATTCCAAAAGTGACAAAACCACACGTTCACTTTCACACAGCATACGTCTGGACTGACAGAAGGCCACTAACAAAATTAACTTGTTAGTCCAACCGGAAATGATAGCTTTTGAAGCAGACATAAGTTTTACTGCAGATGTTTTTTCTTCTTTTCAACGCGAGACCTCCGAGATGTGTCAGATGCTCGGCGCGAAATTTTGCAGGATGATCCACAGTGTGTCGAATTTTATAACGCCTGTCCAGAATTTCAGGGGGCCCTCCCTCCAAAAAAATTTAAAAGCCAAAAACATGCAAAATTTGGCCCCATTTTGAACACAGTGAATATGTCCAGAATGGATGAAGATATTCACAATAAAGCCCAGCTAATGCAAATGGGAACGCGTGACTACGATGCACGTCTGAAGGCCCACTGGGAACAAAATCTAAGCTCAAGTATCCCAGCAGTTGACACTCGACACGGTGATTATGAAGGGATATATAGTATATATAGTGTTTCATTTGCACTTGCTAGAGAGCGGAACCAGTCTTGCACAGCCGATAGCGGTAAAATAATGACTTTTTAGGGGTACCCATCTTTGCTGCTCTCGTGTGCAGGCCACTTTGAACCTATGGGGTCCAAAAGTGGACCGTTTAAATCTATGTTCAATGTAGAAAATTTCATAAGCAGGTTGTACCGGTCTATCTTTGTGATTTGGGCACAATGTGTGTCACAGCCTGAAATCGCCAAAAAATATATAAAAATATCTATTTTCGCATTCACGGTCATCCAAGGTCATTAATTTTGGTGCTAACTGAAAGCCAGTGTATGACTTCCTATTAGTGGTTAATAGTAATTTAGGCACTATCTTGCACCGTTACTGAGATATGGCGACTTATTGGCCAAAAATCACAAATTTTGCCCACCCTCCTCTCATTTAGCGCCCTCGTTCAGGGTGATGCCCTTTGAATTTATGAAAAAGCTTTATGGATCTTGAAACTGTCTTCTGGGCAGCCTAACGTGTAAATTTGGTGTTCCTAGCTTGCACCATTTTTGACTGATCCACCTGTGTTATGGATGGATGGACAGACAGACAGACAGAATTGCGATGGCTAAGACACGCTATAGCAGTTCCTGCTGTTGCACGTAAAAATTGGACAAGTACATTTTTACAGCAATTCCTCCAGTGCTAGGCGAAAAAAGTCCAGTGAACTTTGGTCCACTAATCACGGATATCTACTAGTGAAATCTTAACCACCCAAATCGACTATTTTGGAAAACCATATTTTGGCCTCTAGAGGGTGCCGCATCCCTAAATTTTTATATGCGCCAGAGAATGACCAACTCTTGCCAGCACACTTCTCACTGGGGATGGGGTCCCCTTACATTTTTTTCAATAAAAGTTAAAAAATTAGTTTAAAATTCAGTAGATGATAGTGGGAGTAGCCCCACAAAATTCTGTCACATAACATGCTGCTAGGTGGGAGTGATAACGAAAGTACAATTTTTAGGGGCACCACCCCCTTTTTATGAGAGCCCAAAAATGTCCAAAATTCGGTGCAATTTAGAACAACTTTTGGCTTAGACCGCGAATATCCCTGGAATGCAGAGATATCGACAAGTGGTAAATGGCATTAGAACGGCAATTAACCACAAAAAAGTGAACTTTGGTCCACTAACAAAAAAGTTATAGACTACAATCTAGATTACCACCAAAATCATATCATTCACTTCCACTTGGCCTCTATGAAGGTAAATATAACCCATACTCTGTAACAGCATGGGGTCCGAAGCTGATAACAGTCAAAGCAGTCAGCCCGCAGATGACATAGTTATAAACATGGTGGTAGGCTGTCATTACTTTCCACCAGGCCTGCAGTTACCTTTCCTGCCAGAGAGTGTCACCAAGCAGAAAAAATTGGTACTGGTCTAAGGACCAAATTTTACTGCTTGGTGATAGAGGCACATGTGTGTGAACAACTTGCCCAAAGTTGTTACCTGACAGTGCACTGGCTCGAAGTCGATCCTGGAACCAGTCCGGCCCATTACCATTACAATACTAAGCCACACGTTGGCCCCCTGCACCTCTCAAAAGCTTTCAACAAAATCTGCTCATAATTTTTTCAGTACAACAGTGTTCAATATCAGCTAGACTGACTGACAGACGACAGACAGAGTCAAGTAAAAACATAACCTTCTACTAATTTGGCTAAAATAATAAAAAATGACTCCAAGCAATACTCACCATTCTGAGACCACAAATCATATGTAGCTATAGACTGAGGTTTGGCAGATTTTTGACTAATACAGCTAACAGCTTTTGAATCTTTGGCTTGGACACGCTTTTTTGTTACACCGGCAGGATGACCAGCAGCTACATTGCGACTCCTAACACAGCACAGATGTCAATCATGCGTATGTATGATTGAGAAAATGCCACAAACATAAATTAGAATTTAATACTATAAACCAAAACATGAACTAATGGGTCCTAGTACACTTGCAAAAACTGCAGCATGCAATAAAATATTTATGTGCACATAACAACATGGCTATACATGCCGATTTTCTCATCTGAGGTGTTGCCTGAGTTTCTCAGATGAGGATATATGACAGAATGAAAAGCTGTAAGTATATGTGCTTGGCTACATGCACTGATTTTTTCATCCGAGAAGTTGTCCGACTTTGCCAAACCTTCTAAAGTTTAAAAACCTCGTCCGAGGAAAATGTATGGAATGTACACACTCATTCTTTCCGATTCTGCTTGGGTGAAGTTTTTTGCCTCTAAAGCAAAAGATTCCCATCAGAACCTCAAATGAGGAAATTGGACATGTTGTCCGTCATGTCTGATTTCCTCGTCCGAGAAGATTGGACAACAACTCAGATGAGGAAATGAGTGTGTGTAGACACGGCATAATGCATATGATGTCTGTAACAGTGACAGCTTTAGACAATAGCTCTTTTTAAGACAGCACTGTAGACTAGTGCACTCAGTGCAATAGAGATGCTGCAAGAAATCACCACTAAACCGACTTTGTCTGTACCAAAGAAAACATCACGCATTAAAAGTCATCATATAAATTGTCACACAATGAATTTCTTGCAACAGTTCATGCCAGTAGTAGCAAAGACTTTTCAACAACAATGAGTACTGACTGATCAAAAACACTGACAAGCTAGAACTCAGTGTGAACTAGGCTTAACTTCCACTAGGAGTCTAAAATACAGCATCAGAGGTCTCCAGCTACACCTTGCATATAGGCATCAATTTCTCTGAACTGCGAGAAACGAAAGCTAGAACTTCGGAAATGCGTGACATCGAAGGCATCCTTTTCAGCTAAGATTTTTTGGTTCCCAGATCGCTGGCCAACACAGCGAGTGATCTTGCATTTACAAACAAAACCTGCTCTTAATAGTATTCCATGTAATAATAATTAATATTATAAAATTCATAAACTGCAAACGAATACATAAGAAGTCAAGCACTATGTAGAGTAAGTTAACGTACACTCTGGCTGGCTGTATTCCGGCTGCTGGAAGCAAAGCAGCATGACATCGCAGTGGCTTTGGCTGACGACGTTTATTAGTTAACCCTAAAAATCACCAATATATACAATGACAACAGTTGTATAAACAAACGGTATAAAAATAATACAGAGTTAAACAGCAATTAATCACTAAAAGTTAACAGCATTGCCACTACCAATAGCTGCATTAACATAACACAATTCTGTTACAAAAGCTACAGGCACTTCAATCATATTTAAGTAATTACAAAAAGCTTTTTAAAATTTGTTAACAATTTTAAAAACTTCAAAAACTTCAGTTTAGTTATTAGTAAGTTGATAGCTGCTATCGTGACATAATAACCTACTATGGTAAAAATATTATTTTCATTTTTTGGATAAATTTGTTATTGCACAAAACTAAGAACATATTGCAGTTTTCTTTTTAGCATGTGTAAAAAATGCCAGCTAAGCACATAATTGTTTGTACCTTGTAAAGAATTGCAATCATAACTCTTTCTACATGGACTAAATGTGTGCAGAATAGTGTTTTGAAATTAGGTTCAAGTTTCAAAAATTATTACAATTTTCATCTCAGAATGGTGGGGTGGTCTTAAGTTCGGTTTCACAAAAAATCATGGTTCTGGTTTACATCTTTTTGTAGAAACTGCATTACCAGGTATTGGGTAACAACAGATAATTAGTCAACCACCCTTCGGACATGATTTACACATATTATTAAGTTCATATAAACCCTAACATATTGGCTTTCCACATCAGATGCATATGTCTGCACTTCGCGCATTGACTGCAATTCCAGCAGACTGCCATTTGGGTGGTATTGCTTTAAAATGGGCTTTGCTCGGTTGCCCACAAATACTTCAGAAACTCAACTAAATAGAATTGAAAATTCTGGATGACTTGGTTCGGTTATTTAAAAACTGAAAGTCATATATATATATAATGACCCGCAAAAGATAAGAACTCAGACCATTATACACAGTTCACTCACCTTTAGCAGTATCACAGGAAACAGCATTTTTGTCAACAAAGAACAGTTCACTGTCAGTCTTTTCAGCAACAATACCGCTGCAACAAACATCAATCAGCATCTGCTAAGTCTAACGCTTGCCACAATTATTGTAAGATTCAATACATTAACACAGTTTTGCCAAGTCTTACACATCTTGTGTGAGTCTCACGCATTTCAAGATAACTCACACTTTTCTGCCCGCTAATGTTTCAAGTTAGCAATAAGACTACGTTGAGATCGCCGATCTCATCCTAGAATTAACGTTTTCTAAACATGCAAAGTCCTTCTTCAAGTATGGGTTCCAGGCTTAAGCGCAGTATTCTAGATGTGGTCTAACATGTATTGTACATCACTACAAAACTATGCTTGTCTAACTGACTGACGTTTTCTTTATTATCAATTCCAATGCTTGCATAGCCTTCGATGCCGCTTTACTACAGTGACTATTCCACATAAAACACAAACACTGTAAAATAGCTTCGATATCTCAATGTTTACGAAATGGTACGCTATGCTGCTTCCACGCAGCAAATAATATGCGACAGCAACGAAAATCTCTGAAATACTGTCACGAAATATCCAAAGTATCATATTATCGCTCACGTGACACCACAATCTACCAAATCTACCATAATTACCCGGTTCTTTCTTGTAAGCGTACGTCGTCTAAAAAGTTTTCAACATCTTTGATATCTGAGTGCTTTCGCCAAGTCTTTTTCGTCTTCTTGCTCACTCTTTTACGTTTTTGTTTTGCTTTCTCCATCACCAGAACACTTTTACATAGAATATCAAATCTTAAATATCTAATTTTAAATAGTGAGGGGCCAATTATTTCATTTCATTGCCACGTAATGTTCCAAAGCAACAACGCAAGCAACGTACGCAACGCAACGAACGTAACACAACTGCCGTAGCTGATGCATCAGCGCTTTTATCCTTGCGTTTTGGCCGTTGCTGCGTAGGCTACTTTTTTGCATTTATTGCGTTTTTACGTACTTTATTGCCTTCGATGTAGGTACGTTGTGTAACTTACGTTGGGTGGAAAGCTGCTTCAGTTATAGGCCCCTACCGTCGACCGCTTGTTTGTCACGTAAAAATCGGAAATGTATCGTGTCACATTATAACATTCACTATAAGCAGACTTTTTAGCCGCCGCCGAAAATCCGCTAAAAATGCAGTAATCGCCGCCGAATTTCTGAAATTCATTAGCCGCCGCCAAAAAAATCGGCTAACCTTCCGCCATGTTTCGGTTTGATCGGCCTTTTATAGGCCTACCCAATTTACATTGCAACAAAGTTCGGCAATCCGGATATCAGTCGTGTATTTTTTGGTTCTACCAGATTTATTTATGTAAAAAAGGGCTAAGAAGTCTGATTAACTAGATTATAGGCTTAACGCATCACGTTTATGAAACAACAACTTTAACATTTAGCTCAGGCAGGCTCTACGTCTTGCTACGAAAATCAATGACCTTGAGGCATTACATCACCTTGAACCGCCATTACGCACATTGCGTGCACACTATTTAGATATACTAACAAAAAACCCAGCTGTCGGTAGGATAGCCGACCGTATTCCTACTGGTAGTCAATGACCTTCAAGCTAGGTCATTTAAGGTCGATGATTTTCATCTCATATGAAAGAAGTTAGAACGTATGCAATTTTCTATTAGTGATCAATAGCAACCTTGGCCCTATCTCTCACCATTTCCGAAATACGGCTACTTATGGTTTGAAACTTTCCTCGAAAAATTGCGGCCAAACCGCTGCAGGTGGAGGAATAGGCTAGTTACTACTGACAGCCTGTAGAAAGTCGCCAGCGCCCTATCCGATAGCACCATCGCCGACCGCCTAGGACCTAACGTTTAGCCACAATACGACACGATTGGCATAGGCCTACCATAGTGCGTTATGACTCTTCAAGGTCATCCTATGTCAATGATTTTCTAAAAACCAATATGCGACTTCCTATTAATGATCAATACAACCTAAACCCTATCTCGCACCGTTTAGCCACAATACATCTGTAACAAACAGACGGAAACACGTCGAACGACAACCGTATATAGGGCCTACCACAAGCTCGATTATTAGTTAAGTATACGGTCGGCTAAAAACTAAATGATAATATGATAAATGATAATAAATCCACGTTGTCTGCGGCAGAATAGGCCTACGTTAAAGGTGGCGATATAAAAGGTGGTGATATAGCTTTTTATGGAAAGCCAATCTCAGCGCTACGGAGTGTCACCTGTAGTATGGGATCACACAGTGATACCTGCCACCCGACAAAGATGAACGCGCCCCGCCTTAACCCTAGCCGGATAGGCTGGTAGGCTACTCGATTTACCTACCCCGCGGGGATGCAAAACTGAGTTGACTTAATCGGCTGGTTACATACTGAAATGTTTAGCCTACATGCCCGCGGACAGTCACCCATCCAAGTACTAACCCGGCCCGGCTTGGCGTAAGACTTAGAGTAACTTCGTTGATCAGATGAAACGCCACGCCACCGTGTCACCGTGTTTGTTAAGTCTATAGACCTATGTCTATACGCAACGCATTTCTCAGACTATTGCGTCGGTATATAATTGCAGCATCGCGCGGTTTCCTTGCGATAATGCGACTGTATATATA